>Ga0153956_1000216_pt1 | contig 73166 bp, 67 predicted proteins | sample TSFL040MetaG_FD_104704 | JGI IMG/M metagenome (GOLD analysis project Ga0153956, IMG submission 104704) | Attine ant fungus gardens microbial communities from Florida, USA - TSFL040 MetaG | ecosystem: Host-associated > Fungi > Mycelium > Unclassified | place: USA: Florida, Wekiwa Springs...
GAGCGGAAACCGATCGCGGTAGCGCTCGGTAACGCCCCTGGCCTCTCCCGCGGCCGTATCGTCGACGACCACCACGCCGATCGAAGCGATCGTGTCGAGACGACCGGCGCACGCCAGCAGGCCATCGAGCAACGTCGCCAGGGCCTCGTTCCTCTTATACGTGCAGATGGCAACGATCACGGAAGCGACGGTCACGCAGGCTCCAATTCAATTGCGTCGGCAAACGACACTTAAGCTCGCCCCCAACGAGGTAGCCCTGTAAGGGTAAATAAACATGTGGCCAATAACGAGACGTCAAAAGCGACGTCAAAGGCGCGGACGACGGAGGGTGTCATGGACCGAGTTGCAATCGTAACCGGCGGAACGCGGGGCATCGGAGCGGCGATATCCGTCGCTTTGGCGCGAACCGGGATCAAGGTCGCCGCCACTTATGTGAGCGATTCATCGCGCGCCGAATCCTTTGAAGCCGATCATGCGATACCCACGTTCAAGTGGGACGCCGGCAACGAAGAGGAATGCGCCGCCGGGATCGCAGCGGTGGAAGCCAGGCTCGGTCCGATCGACATCGTGGTCAACAATGCGGGGATTACCCGTGACGCCACGATGCTCAGAATGGAAAGTGCCGCGTGGGACAGCGTCGTCAGGACCAACCTGGACAGTTGCTTCTACATGATCAAACCCGTGCTTGCGGGCATGAAAGAGCGCGGCTGGGGCAGGATCGTCAATATCGGCTCGATCAACGGCCAGGCCGGCCAGTTCGGGCAAGTGAATTATTCCGCCGCGAAGGCCGGCATGCAGGGCTTTACCAAGGCGCTGGCACAGGAGACGGCCCGGTTCGGCATCACCGTCAACATGGTCGCCCCGGGCTATATCGAGACCGACATGGTCGCGGCGATGCCGGCCGAAGCCCTCGCCAAGGTGGTGGCGCGCATCCCCGCGGGCCGGCTCGGGCAGCCCAAAGACATTGCCCGCGCTGTGGCGTTCCTGGTCGACGAGGAAGCTTCGTTCATCAATGGCTCCACCATCAGCGTGAACGGCGGACAGCATATGGCGTGAGAGTCCGTTTGAAAACACGCCACAGGCGCGTTTTTTGCGGCGCCGGCCCGCTCCCCCACCCGACCTCTCAGCAAGCTATTCTATGGGAGGTCGGGTGGGGGAGCGGGCCGGCACCGCCGCAAAATTCGCTCTTTCGCGAATTTTCAAACAGACTCTGAGAAGCAACTCATGCCCTTGCGTAACGCCCCGCTATCTTGACCAGGCCCACTTCTGACGCGACCCGTCGATGAGCGTATATTCATCGACGGCGGATATCGTATGCAGGCCGTCATTATAGAATTCGTCCAGCGGCAGGACCTCGCTCACTTCCTGCTCAAGATATTGCGTATCGGTGAGTGTCAGAATTTCATTGACGACGACCGCCCGGCCATAATGTGTCGAACAATCCTGTGACGGGCGGTATAATCTACCGTTATGGGCAAATATGCTGCCCGCCGGGCGAGCGCTTCTTACATTGCTCTTCACCGGGTTGAGGGGATGGGGGCGCCACGCGCCGGTGCCTTCATCGGCGAAGAACAGGTGCAACTCGCTGTTCTTCGCGTGCGAATCCACGCAGGCGAACATCCAGCGCCGGCCATCCCGCTCAAGGAACGTACAGTCGAGCAGCTCGGCCTGGTCGATCCACGTCTGCTTCCCGCCGACCCGGCAATCGTCGTCGATCGAGAATGCCGAAACGTTTTTCCCGGCGGAATGCTCTGGAATGAACAGCCGGTCGCCCGGCCCCTCGAGCAGGAAGGGGTAGGAAAGATGGGTCGGGGCGTCGAGAACCAGGTGCGGCCGGGAAAACGTCGTACCGTCGAATGCGATGCCGACGATCTCTCCCTTGGGTTTGCGCCAGTCCACCCGCTCCGCCAGAATCTGTATCGTCCCGTCCTTCTTCCTGAATCCGAAGGGGTCGGCAAAAAAATGCCGCGGTATCTCGGGCATCCAGACGGTACGGGACAATGCATCCGCCTGCGCCGAGGCGCCCTCCAGCCCCGCGACGACCGCGATGGGCGCCTTGACGATCCCGACATTCCATTGCTGCCGCTGCAACCGATAGCGGAATTGCATCTTGAGACGGTTGGCGATCGCCGTCCTGGCGCGCGAAAATCCGGACCTTTCCGAACGGGGGAGCGGTTCGCCCTCACGCGGCTCGCCGGGGCGAGCACCATTCAGCACGATGTCGGCGCAAACCCTTCCCAGCCAGGAACCCGCGCTCCCAAGGGTCTCGCTTCCCGTCCGTCCCACCGACTGAGGGATAATCGCATAATACCCGCGATGCAGCACCGTCTTTGGGCTATCCATGCGGACCAGGGCGCATTCCACGACATGTTCCTTGCGGAATATGAGATCGCCGATCCGCTGCATCATCGTGGCGGTCGGGCCGTTCGCAATTTCGAAGCGCCAAATGCCCATCCGCGCTGCAATATCGGCAGAAGCTGAAACCGGCTCAAAGCCGTTCGACGCGAGGACGAAATCCAGGTCCTGAAGGAAATGGCCTTGAGCGTCGGATGATATCGGCAAGGAAATGCGCGCCGGGGCCGCGGGGCTCAGGGCGCAGATGTCATCGACAGCCTCCACGGCCTCGGCGTCCAGTTCCCCCGTGGCGATCACACAGGTCAACCTGGCGAAGCCCGATCCGACCGCCTGCCTGACGGCAAGAACGATCCAGGGGTCGAGGCTCGGGCCATCGCACAGCAGAGCGAAATTGAGCGCTGTTTGGGGTCGACCTTTTGTCATTCTCATCGCCGGAACGTTGCCAGAAAAAAGCTTCCGGGTCGGCAATCAGAACCAGTCGGTGACGCCGTTGTAGATCGCCAGTGGACGATCCCCGATATCGAAGTTGAAGGTCTTGAAGATCACGACTTCATGCTCCAGCCCGGACGCCTTGCCGCGCTTGAAAACAGATCCGAGAGGTGACGATTCCACACCGGTCGCCGACAGGTATTTCGGAAATCCGATCTTCGAGGCTGCGCGGGAAACGAGATCGAGAAAGTGGTGTCCGTCCTTGAACCGCGCCCCGCCGAGCGCGAATTCATGAAGCTCGACTCCCTTGACCTTTCGAGCGCGCCCTACCCCCCAGACATATCCGTCGCCGTCTTCCGCATGAAGCAGGGCCTCGCCGTACAGGCGCCGTTTCAGCGCGATGAGTTCCCGGTCGTTCTGATAGATCGCGTCGGGCGAAGCTGCGCGCCGCCGGAGAAACAATGGTGCGATGCCCCCGCCCAACGGCAGTTTCCATTTGTGGCACTTGATGGCCTGGTAGCCGAGCTTCCCCGTCCAGATCGGATAGGCATTTTCGTTCGGAAATCCGAAGATCATGCTGCGGGATTGTCCAATCACCTCTTCGAAATGCTTGACGATATCGGGGAAGATACCGCGGCCGCGATAGCGCGAGGACGTCAGGACACCGGCCGCCTGATACGTCAGGATTGCGTCCGACGCCCAACTAAGCCGATGGGGCATGAAACAGACGATGCCCGCGATTTCGGTTCCGTCGACGGCAGCGATGAAGACGCTGTCGAATTCCGGCGACACCGTCCGCCGCACCAGATCGTCGAACTCGCCAGGCGTGATATCCGGCGCCAGTCCCGCCAGGATCCGGCCGCGGTCCGATATCACGTCGACACGTTCGAATTGCGATAATCGTCCCGCTGCCATGACGCCCCCTGCTTGTGCCGAACTACCGTCTCGGCGATTCGATGTCACGCAACATCAACGGGTGAATCGCTTGCCACGGAAGGCAAACGCCCCGTTCAGTGACGATTCCTTCATCATTGCCGGGTTAGCCTGAGGCAGGAATTCGACCGTACGTAAGAAGGACATGCCGATGCCAGCCGTTGCCCAACGCATAGAGGAACCGCTGTTCGTCAATCGCCCGCCCCGCTGGGACTGCAACGCCGACATCGTCGTCGCGGACGATTGCGGCCGGGAGCTGATCGGGCGGCTCGGCAACATCTCAGATCGCGGCTTCATGGCCGAATGCGAGGAGAAGGTGCGCCTCCACTCGATCGTCGAGGTCGTCCTGCCCGATCGCGGACCGGTGCGGGCCGAAGTGCGGTGGGTGCTCGGGTGGCGCTTCGGCGCGCTGATCCTCACCGACGAGGATCACGCAGGGGAATAAAGACCCCCGCCACCCGGTCGAGGGTGGCGGCAATTGTGCCGGACATACGAAATGGGCTTGCCGTTCGGAGGAACGGCAAGCCCATTTCGTATGAGTGCCTTATGAGCGGTTAGAAGTGGAAGGCCATGCCGCCGGTGAAAGCCCATGGGTCGAGGCGCGTCTTGCCCTCGACCGGCGAACCCGCGAACGTACCGGACGTGTCCGGCCGCAACAGCGCCTTCTTCACGTCGGCGAAGATGCCGACGCGCTTGTTGACCATGAAATCGCTCCCCGCCTCGAACGCGGCGCCGAAATCATTGCCGACGCGCAAGTCCTGGAAAGCGCCGTCCTTGGTGCCGAACACGATCATATAGCTGGCGCCGGCGCCGATATAGGGGCGGATGCGGCCGCTGCGGGTCAGATGATATTGCAGCGTGAGCGCGGTCGGCCCGTAGGTCACGCGACCAAGCTTGGGCAGCGCGCCGATCGACCCGGCCCCGAAGACGTCGATCGTCGGCGGGAGGCCGACCGTCAGGTTGACCGCGACGTTTTTCGTCAGGAAACGGCCGATCTGCACGGTCGGCGTCCAATGCTCGTAGGTCGAAAGACCGGCGCCGGGATAGGGCGCGCCGGCGACGGACAGGTTCACCTTGTCGGCCAGCGAGAGGCTGGTCAGCCCGGCGCGGATCGTCCATTTCGTCACGTCCGTGCCGATCGGCCCGGATTGCCCGTCGTCCGTGGCATCGTCGCCACGGCCGAACCGGGCCGTCAGGCCGAGCTGGATCGTCACCGGATTGAGTTCGGCCTTGGCCGCCACGGCGGCGAAGCTGGTATAGGTCGCATCGAGCGGCAGCAGCCCGGTGGCGTTGGTGCTGTACCACGCCTTGCGCACCGAAGCGAAGACGCCCCATTTCGGCGTGATGGAGAAATCGACCCCGCCCTGGACATAGGGGCCGCTGGCGTTGGGGATGTTCAGCCCGACCCCCAGCCCGTCGCGCTCCTGCGTGGTGAAGTGGCGCACGAACCCGCCGCCGACGAACGGCGATATCTTCCCCTTGAACGGTTGCAGATTGGCCCCGACCGTCACCATGGTGAATTCGTCGTCGCCGAGATTGGGCAGCCCGGCGAGCGCGCCGGCGGGCAGGTTGTCGGTGGTGGCGGGGGTGGAGATCGACGCCTCCAGCGATACGCCGTTCACCACGAAATAACCGCCGGTCAGCACGCCATGCCACGTCTCGCGGGTCGAATAGCCATCGTCCGGGTTGACGACGCCGTCGGTCGCGACCGTGCCCTTGTCGACGAGCTTGGTGCGGGCGGCGCTCGCGCGGACATAGGCGTCGCCGGCGTCCTGCGCGAAAGCGGGCGTCGCGCCGATCAGCGTTGCGGCGCCCGCTGCCGTCGCCAACAAGGTGAATCGTTTCATGGTGGATGGTCCTTTCCAGCGACCCTCATGCACACCGATCAGTGAAAACATGGTTAACACGGGCGTTACTTACGCCGCCCGTGCCGTGCCCGAACGCCGTTCCGGCCCGACCACGGTCACGCCCGGCGCCACTTCCTCGCCGCGGATCTCGCGGATGACGGGCACCGGGCGGTCGGCGTCGAGCGTCGCCAGCGTGGTCCTGCCCGATTCCAGCGCGGCCAGATCCTCCGACGCCTCGGCGACGGCGGTGGACAGGCGGTTCACGCCGTCGACGATGTCGTGCTGCGTATGGTTCGCCATCACCTGAAGCCGGAAGCGCGCCTGGCCCTTGGGCACGGCGGGGAATTCGACCAGGTTGGCGAGCATCCCCAGCGACGGCAGGCGGCGGCTGACGAGGCGGGCGAGCGCCTCGCTGCCCATCTTGACGCAGACGATCGCGGACGGGTCGCCATAGGTTTCCATGCCGCACCCGGCGAGCAGCTTGCGGAGCATCACGATGTTGCCCATCAGCTTGGCGCGCAGCCGGTCGCCTTCCTCGGTGCGGATGATGTCGAACGCCTTGCCCGCGATCGCCGCCTGTGCGGGCGACAGCGCGTTGGAGAAGGTGTTGGGCGAGCTGAAATAGCGCATATATTCCTTCACCGCGCGGCCGCGCGCGGCGACGAAGCCGCCGTTGGTCGCGAAGGTCTTGGAGAACGAGCCCATCACCACGTCGACCTTGCCGAGCATGTCCTGCATCTCGATGAAGCCGCGCCCCGTCGGGCCGAGATTGCCGAGGTCGTGCGCGACATCGACCACCAGGGTCGCGTCGAATTCATGCGCGACTTCCTGGATCGCCTTGATGTCCGGCGTGTCGGAATCCATCGAATAGAGGCTCTCGATCACCACCAGGATGCCGTTCTCGGCGTCCTTCTCGCGGATCTTGACCAGCTTCTCGCGCACCTGGTCGACACGGTTGTGGCGGAACAGGTGGATGTTGCGCGTCGCGGCCTGCGCGCCTTCCTGAAGGCAGGCGTGGCTCAGCGCGTCCATCACGATATGGTCGTTCGGCCGCACCAGCCCCTTGATCACGCCGAAGCCCGCCGCCCAGCCGGTCGGGAACAAGGCGACATGATCGTAGCCGAGGAAATCGGCGATCTTGTTCTCCAGCGCGATCGACAGCGAGGTGTTGCCGACCAGCGCGGGCGACCCGGCGCTGTGCACGCCATAGGTGCGCATCGTCTCGATCGCGGTTTCGAGGATCGCCGGATTGGCGTTCATGCTCAGATAGTCCTGGCTGGCGAAGTTCACGCCCTCGAACCAGCCACCCTCGTCGGTGCGCGCCGAGGCGCGGCTGAACGCGCCCATCTCGGTCGAGCGGCCCAGCGGCCAGACGCCGACGTCACGCCGCGTTTCCTGCCACTCGTAGAAAGCGTCGACCCGGTTCAGCAGATTGGCGCCCGAAAGATAGCGGAAATCCCGCATGCTGCCGTTGAGTGCGTCGAAACCGTTGGCGTAGTCAGGAGCGGTAGCGGTCATTGGGAAGCCTCTTTTTGTCTTGGTCTGGTCGTGGTCGGGATAGGGATGGCCCGGACGAACCGGACCGGAGGAATCAGGCGGTATGGCGATCGATCTTTTCGATCAGGTCGTTGAGCGAGACCGGCTTGGTCTCGAAATCGACGCAACCGACCTCGATGCTGCGCTTGCGGTCGCTCTCCAGCGCGTGCGCGGTCAGGGCGATGACCGGAATGGCGGCGGTGGCGGCATTGGCGCGGATCGCCAGCGTCGCCTCCCACCCGTCCATCTCGCCCAGCGACACGTCCATCAGGATGATGTCCGGCACGACCGACGCCGCCATGGCGACGCCCTGCGGTCCGTCGACCGCGCAGGCCACTTCATAGCCTTTGCGTTCGAGCCGCCGCGTCAACATGTCGCGGTTCATTTCATTGTCTTCGACAATAAGGATCTTTTTCATTTTCTTGTCCCGAGGGGTCGCGTGGATTTCAGGCGGCGAGTTGTCCGGCATTGTTCCAGGCGGGAATCGTCAGCACCAAGGCCGGCTCCTGCGTGGTGTTTCCGGTTTCGATGCGGCCGCCGACCAGGTTGATCATCTTGTGGGCGAGCGGGAATTCTATGCCGGTCGCGCCATATTTGGTGGCCGACGTATCCTTGTCGTCTTCGAATATTTCCGAATCGGCCACGATGGGCAGCGCGCTGCCGTCCGCATTGCGGTGGACGATCCGCACCTGGAGCGCATCGCGCGTCCCCTGCGGCGCCACTTCGACGCGGCCGCCCGCATCCCGGCTCCCCGCCCCGATGACGACGCGGGAGACGATTGCCCGGACCAGCGTCCAGTCGACCAGGAGTTCCGACGAATCTTCCGACGCCGCGGGCGAGAGCAAGGCGCGCTGGAAAGCGTCCGAGCCGCCATCGTTCGCGAACCAGGCGGGGAACTGGCGCCCGATCGAATCGATCGTCGGGTTGACCGGCATCTTGCCCGCCTCGATGCGGGAATAGCTGAGGATGTCGTCGATCAGCGCGAGCAGATGGGTGCCCGCGTCATGGATGCGGCCGATATCGACCAGCGTCTCCTCGTCGCCTTCGTCCTCGGCCTCGTCGCGCAGCAACTGGCTGTAGCCGATGATCGCGTTGAGCGGCGTGCGTAGCTCGTGGCTCATGCTGGCGATGAAATCCGACTTGGCCTTGCTGGCCTGGTTGGCCGCCTGCGCCAGGTTGCGCAGATTGTCGGACGTGGAGACCAGGGAATTGAGTTCCCGCGTGAAATCACCCTGTTCCTTGTACATCTTGGCGAAATACAGCGCCATCATCGCGAAATAGATCGCCGACGCCGCCAGCGAGAGCAGGCCGATGGTCTGCAACCGTTCGATGTCGATGGCCGGAAACGGATAGCCGCTGAAGAACAGGGTGATGAACGCCGCCACGCTGCCGTAGATCTGCACCAGCAGGGCGTTGCGTACCCAGCCGCTCGGCGGGAGGTACAGGAACGCCAGCAGCGGAAAGATCAGCATCCAGGACAGGAACGGGGAATTCATCCCGCCGAACGCGAAGCACGACCACAGGACGCAGAAGATCAGGTTCTGCACCGACAGGAAGCACAAGGCGCGATACCGCTTCGTCATGCGCAGCGCGACCGGGTAGGCCCAGAACATCATCACCGACAGGAAGAACACCAACGTGCGGTAATCGCGCGATATGTTCGCCACATACAGATAGATCGGCAGCGTGCTGCCGAGCACGGGGCCGAAGACATGGCTGAGCATGAACATACGGGCGCGCCGATGCATTTCAGCATTCTCCTGAATCTCTTCAGGAATATATCCGTCCAGGAAATCGCTTAGATTAAAGCGTATCTTCGGCATACCGGCACCCATACCAGAAATTATCGAACCCCATGCACAGATCACTGATAAACATTTGCCGGTGAACGCGAATTCACTTGCCAGTCGTCTATATTGCGCAAATTATTTAAGAGACGTCTAACCGGCCATTCACCATTTGTTACGGCTTCTCCCCCATGAGGAACCAGACTTTGGGGACATGTGCTCGCAATGCTGTACCGTATGATCGACTGGTTCATCCCCGACGCAGAGCGGACGTCGGATGCCGATCGCCTGATGATGCGCACCTTCGTGGCGCTGCACCTCGCCGGGCCGATCATGGGCCATTCCGTGACCTTCTTCCTGCACCAGACCGCGGCCGGCCAAAGCTGGCAGTTCTGGGTGGTCGAGGCGATCGTGGTGAGCTTCCTGCTGACCCCGCTCGCGCTGAAGCTGACGGGGAGCCTGCGGCTGGCGGCCTCGCTCAGCGTCCAGCTGCTGGTCGGGCTGAGCCTGTTCGGCTCCTTCTATTTCGGCGGGATCGCGTCGCCGCTGCTGCCGTGGTTCCTGATCGCGCTGGTGCTGGGCTTCTTCTACCTGGCCGACGCGATCAAGGGCACGCTGGCCGGCATCGCCTGCCAGCTTTCGGCCTTCATCGCCGCGCGCCTGATCGTCGGTGAGTTCCCGACGCTGATCCAGCCGGAGGGGCTGTATCTCGCCAACACCTTCTCGATCGTCACCGCGCTCATCTACTGCACGATGCTGACGCTCTATTACGAGACGGTCATGCGCGTCAGTCTGAAGCTGGAGCGGGACACGATCGAACAGCGCGACAAGCTGACCGCGCTGCGCGGCGCGATGGAGGCGGCGGAACTGGCGTCCAAGCGCAAGTCGATCTTCCTGGCGAAGATGAACCATGAACTGCGCACGCCGCTCAACGCCGTGATCGGCTATTCGGAAATGCTGCGCGAGAATTTCGAGGACTTGCCCGATTCGAAGCGCAAGACCGAGGACGTCGACCGCATCCACGCGGCGGGCCGCCATCTGCTCGATCTCGTCAACAGCGTCCTCGATTTGTCGTCGATCGAATCGAACCGCGAGGAACTGGTGTTGAAGCCGATCCACGTCGCGTCGCTGGTCGACGAGGTCAAGGCGACCGCGCTGCCGCTGATCGCCAAGCGCGACAACCGCATGGTCATCGACATGCCCGACGATCTCGGCGTGGTCGACCTCGACGCGCTGAAGGTGCGCCAGTCGATCCTCAACCTGCTGAGCAACGCGGCGAAATTCACCACCAAGGGCACCATCACCCTGTCCGTCCACCGGCGCATGTCGGACGGCGGGGAGCATATGGTGATCGAGGTGGCCGATGACGGGATCGGCATGACCCCGGACGGGATCAGCCGCCTGTTCAAGAATTTCAGCCAGGCGGAAAACGACACCGCCAGCAAGTTCGGCGGCACCGGGCTCGGCCTCGCCCTCACGCAGCGCTTCTGCGAAATGATGGGCGGATCGATCGCGGTGCGCTCCGAACGCGGCGTCGGCACCGCCTTCACCATCGATATTCCGATCACCCGGCAGCTTGCGCCCGATGCGTATGACCCGCCCGTCGCGGCCAAGGCCGCCTGATGTCCATGTACGACGAAAGAACCAGCGTGATGCCCAGTCAACCGATGGCCCCGGACACGACGACGCGCGAAGCGGACGGCGAACAGGCGCTCCGCCGCTCGATCAAGGCGACCCTCAGCCGCGGCTCGATCATGAACGGGCTGATCTCGATCGCCATCGCCATCGGATCCGGCGTGCTGGCCGGCTATCTGACGGGTTATCTGTCCGATATGCGGGCGGCGATCGTGATGGGTGCCATGGTCCTGAGTTCCGGCGTCGCCATGGTGTTGTTCGGCCGGGCGCGGGCGCGCGCGCTGGCCGACATTCTCTCGCGGCCGGTCGGGATGCTGTTGTCGCAGTTCGAGGATGTCCCGGCCACCGACTTCCGCTGGAACGCCGGGCAGGCGATGAGCCGCGCCGACGTGATGCGCGACCTCGACCTGTTGCAGCGCGGCACGCTGCAGACGACCCAGCGCAATCGCCAGCTCATCGCCGATCTCGACCAGGCGCGCGAGGAGGCCAACCAGCAGAATCTCGCCAAGTCGCAATTCCTCGCCAATATGAGCCACGAACTGCGTACGCCGCTCAACGCCATTCTCGGCTATGCGATGCTGCTCCACGAGGACGCGGTCGAGGCGAAGAACGCCTCGGTGATGGCCGACCTCGATCGTATCCAGCAGGCCGGGCGCAACCTGCTCGCGATCATCAACGATATCCTCGACCTCGCGCGGATCGAAACCGGCGGCGCCACCGTCCATCGCAGCGCCATCGACATCAAGGCGTTGGTCGACGCGGTCGGCGAAGGCTATGTCCAGCCGCAGGCCCGCAACGGCAACAGCTTCGCCGTGTCCATCGACAAGAGCGCCGACATCATGGTCAGCGACCAGGCCAAGCTGCGCCAGTGCCTCAACAGCCTGTTGAACAACGCGTTCAAATTCACCAGCGAAGGTAATGTGGAGCTGGCGGTATCCGCCACGACGCGCAACGATCGCAAGTGGATCGAATTCACCGTCCGCGATACCGGTATCGGCATCGCGCCGGATGAGATCGATGGCCTGTTCGAAGCGTTCCAGCAGCTCGACGGCGCCATGACCCGGAAACATGGCGGCACCGGCCTGGGCCTCGCCATCGTGCGACGCCTCGCCGAGATGATGGGCGGCGAATGCCGCGCGACCAGCGCACCGGGCGAAGGTTCGACCTTCGTGCTCGCCATTCCGGCGGGCGAAGCGGCGGACAACCCCCTGCGGCTGACGGCGACCGCCGCGCCGGCCGCTGACGATGCCCCCGGAGCGCCCGCGGCCGAACATAACGTGCTCATCATCGACGATGACGAGGCCGCCATCGAATTGTTGCGCCGCTGGCTGGTGCGGATGGGCTATAGCGTCCTGTCCGCGCTGGACGGGGAGACCGGCATCCAGCTCGCCCGCACGCGGCGGCCGGACCTGATCCTGCTCGACGCGCTGCTGCCGGGGCGGTCCGGCTATGAGCTGATGGAAGTGCTGAGCGCCGACGACGCCACGCGGGAGATTCCCACCATCCTCATCACCGTCGACGACAATCGCGAGCTTGGCCTGCGCGCGGGCGCGACCGACTATCTGCGCAAGCCGATCTCCGAACAGCAACTGCGCGAAGTGGTCGACGTGTTCCGCGGCCGGGTCGCCGGCGAGGTGCTGGTGATCGACGACGATGACGACGCCGCCGACCTCGTCGCCCGCTGCGTCGCCCAGGTCGGCTTTTCCAGCCGGCGCGCGGCGAACGGCGCGCAAGGGCTGTCGATGGCGACCGAGAAGCGGCCCGATGCGATCGTCCTCGATCTCGCGATGCCGACCCTGAACGGCTTCGACGTGCTCGACCAGCTCGAACAGGATGACGGGCTCCGGGACGTGCCGCTGATCGTCGTCTCCGGCCAGGACATCTCGCTCGAACAGCATCGCCGGCTCGCCGAAAGCGGCCGCCGCTTCCTCCCGAAAGCGGCGTCGACCCCGCGCGAAATTGCCCAGTCGCTGAAGGAGCTGGTGGCATGAGCGAGCAAGCGCCCCGTTCGACCGCCATGCACAAGGTGCTGATCGTCGACGATATCGAGGAGAATCGCGCCCTGCTCGATCGCGTCCTCAAATCCGCGGGCTATGCCACGGTGCACGCCGCCAGCGGCCGCGAGGCGCTGGCGATCATCTCGACCGACGTGCCGGATATCGTCCTGCTCGACTGGATGATGCCGGAACTGTCCGGGCTCGAGACGCTGCGCGAGATCCGGCTCATCCATCCCAAGACGCACCTGCCGGTCATCATGTGCACCGCCATGGACGAAGACGCCTCGATCGTCACCGCGCTGGCCGAGGGCGCCAACGATTATATGGTCAAGCCCATCAGCCTGCCGATCCTGCGCGCGCGCATGAAATCGCACCTGGAGCAACAGCAGGCGATCGAGACCCTCGACCACGCCAGGGCACAGGCCGAACGCAAGCTGGGCGAACAGGCGCGCGCGATGTTTTCCATGATGCAGCCCCGCGCGGATGAGCCGCTGCGGTGAAATCCATCGATCTGTCGACGATGATCGCGAAGGTGCGGACGGCCCCTGCCCGTCCGGCCGCCTTCGCCATGCTTCCGGCTGGCGCCGCCGCGGCCGCCGCCGGCGCGTGCGGCTGGCCGTGGGGATGGCCCGCGGCGGCCGGTGCGGCGACCGCCGTGACGGGCGCCACCGCGGCGCTGCTCGCCGCCGCCTGGAAGCAGGAGGCGGCCAGGGGGCAGCGCATCGCCGACGAGCGCGCGAACCTGCGCGACCTCATCCACAAGGACCCGCTGACCGGGCTGGTCAATCGCAGCGCCTTTCACCAGGCGCTGGAGCAGGTCGATCCGATCGAGGATGGGGTGGTCATCATCCTGTTCTTCGATCTCGACCGCTTCAAGGAGGTCAACGATACGCTCGGCCACAAGGCGGGCGACGACCTGCTCGTGCAGGTCGCCGGCCGCGTCGCGGCCGCCCTGCCCACCGCCTCCACGATCGCGCGGCTGGGCGGCGACGAGTTCGCCGCGATCCTGCCCTGGCACTACCAGCACCAGCCCGATACCTGGGGCTATGCGGTCATCGATGCGCTGACCCCGGCATTCACGCTGGGCGAGCGGCAGGTCGAGATCGGCGCGTCGGTCGGGATCGCGGTCGGCGATACGAAGACGACCGGCGGCATCGAATTGCTGCGCCGCGCCGATATCGCCATGTATGCGGCCAAGGCGTCGGACGGCAACCGCTGCCGCGTGTTCGACGACGCGCTCGACCTGCATCAGTCACGGGAAAGCTCGGTCAGGATCGAGGTCGGCAAGGCGATGGTGGAGGACATGTTCCACCTCCATTACCAGCCGCTGATCAACGCCCGGTCGGGCATGTTCGAAAGCGCGGAAGCCCTGCTGCGGTCACGGGCGCCGGGGTTGCGCGACGTGTCGCCGGCCGTGCTGATCTCGACGGCGGAGGCTAGTGGACAGATTCACGCCCTCACCGACTGGTCGATCGGCGAAGTCCTGAAGGCGGCCGCGCGGATCGCCTCGCATCCGGTCGCGGTCAACATCTCGCCGGTCTATTTCCGCCAGACGGATTTCGTCCACAAGATCCTCGACCGGCTGCTGCTGGCCCGGGCCCGGCCCGAAACGCTGATCCTGGAAGTGACCGAAGGCGTCCTGATCGACAATATCGAGGCCGCGCGCCAATCGCTTTCCCGCCTGCGCGAAGTGGGGATCAAGATCCATCTCGACGATTTCGGCACCGGCTATTCCTCGCTCGGCTATATCCAGCATTTCGAGCTGGACGGCCTCAAGCTCGACAAGTCGTTCCTGCGCAATATCGCGGACAAGCGCAAAACCAACCAGATCATCCGGTCGATGATCGATTTCGGCCACAGCCTCGACATGTCCGTCATCGTCGAGGGCGTGGAAACCGAATGGCAGGCGCGGCTGCTGCAACTGCTGGGCGCGGACGTGCTGCAAGGCTATCAGTTCGCCATGCCGATGCCGCTCGACGATCTGGTCCGGTTCTGCCTGACCCATTCCGAATTTCCCCTGCTGTCGGAACGCATCGCGCCCGACCCGATCGGGCTCGCCGTCAGCGGCTGACCGGGTCATCACGACAGGCGGATGCGCCTGGCGATTGCCCGCCCGGAATATGGTTAACGGTTTGTCGACATTTGCCCGACTATCGATGCGCGTCCTTTAAGGCGAGCACGCGGAATGAAAATCGAGATCAGGGCCCACGAACTGGCCGACATGATGGAACGGTTGCCGGAGGGCGTAACCACGCTGTCGCTCGACTGTTTCGACACCCTGCTCTGGCGCACCGTCAACACCCCGCGCGACGTGTTCGCGGCACTCGGCCTGCCCGGCGGCGGTGTCGAACTGCGACTGTGGAGCGAACAGGGCGCCTACCGGACCGCCAGGAACCGCGGCGAACGGCGCGTGACCCTGCACGACATCTACCGTCACATGCTGCCGCGCGCCGGCGAAACGGAGGTCGACCGGCGGGTGGCGCACGAACTGTCGCTCGAAGCCCGACATTGCTTCGCCTTCGCCCCGACCGTCGAGCTGATGCGCCGCGCCAAGACGCGTGGCCTCGAAGTGGTCATCGTCAGCGATATGTACCTGAGCCACGCGCAGCTTTGTGCGCTGATCGCCGAGGCCGCGGGGGAGGACGTGCTCGCGCTCGCCGACCGCGTCTATGTGTCGTCCGAATATGGGTGCGGCAAGGCGGAAGGACTGTTCGACCATGTCCTCGCCGATATCGGCCGCCGGCCGGACCAGGTCCTCCATATCGGCGACAATCCCCAGGCCGACTATCACGCGGCCGATCAATGGGGTCTGCACGCGGTCCTGCTGAAGCAATTCGACGCGGAAGCGGAACAGCGGCTGCGGATGGGGCCGCGACGTCGATGATCCTCGACCCGGCCGTCCGCACGGCCATGCCCGCCTATCAATCGCATCGCCCCGATGTCGCGCTGCGCCGCAGCGACGACCCGGTCGTGGCGCTCGGCGCCGACGTCATGGGGCCGGCGCTCCATGCCTTTTCCGAATGGATCGCCCACGAAGCCCGCGCGCTCGCCGACAAGCTCGGCCGGCCCGTCCGCCCGCTGTTCCTGTTGCGCGACAGCTATTTGCCGTTCCGCTGTTTCGATGCGATGTTCCCGCGGTTCGAAGCACGCGCGGTCGAATTCAGCCGGTTCGTCGCGGTGCGCGCCGCGCTGCATGATCGCGAAGCGCTGGCGGCCTATCTTCACGACCATCTCGATCGACTGCCGCTGGAGACGCTGGCGCGCCAGTTCATGCTCGAAGGGCCGGAATGGCGGCAAGTGATGCGCCGCGGCACCGACGCGGAGCAACGCGCCGAATTCGCCCGGCTGGTGCTCCATCCGTCCTTGGCCCGGCGCGTCGTCGCGCGCTCGACCAAGTTCGCCGACAAATTGATCGGCCACCTCGCCGCCGCCGGCGTCCAGCCGGGCGACGCGGTGATGCTGGTCGATATCGGCTATCGCGGCACGGTGCAGGAATTGCTGACGCCGGTGCTGGAAAAGCGGCTCGGCCTGTCGGTCGCGGGCCGTTACCTGTTCCTGCGCGAAACGCAGCTGTCGGGGCTCGACAAGAGCGGGATGATCGACGTCCGCCGCCACGACACCCGCACCATCCACGCCATGACGGTGTGCGTCGGCGTGATCGAGCAATTGTGCAACCTCAGCCAGGGCTCGACGATCGACTTCGACCAGGACGGCGCGCCGATCCGCGAAGCGCTCGACATCAAGGCCACGCAAAGCGCGACGCGAGCGGCGGTGCAGCAGGCGTGCCTCGAATACGTCGCGGCGGCCGGCAAGGCATACCATCGCCCCTGCCCCACCGACACGCTCGACAACCGGGTCCAGGCGGCGACCGCGATCCTGGCGCGGCTGATGTTCCTGCCGAGCGCCGCCGAGGTCGCGTTGTTCGAGAATTTCGACCAGGACATCAATCAGGGCACGCACCAGACCATGCGCCTGCTCGACTCAGCGGACGCGACGACGGGCCTCCGGCGGCACGGCCCGTCCTACATGAACGACGTCAAGCGGATGTACGTGCCCGCCGAAATCCAGCGCCACGGCCTGCCGCTCAACCTGTCGCTGCTCAGCACGATGCGCTTCGCGCTCGATTTCCGGACGGCCGATTTCGAGACCGGCGGCGTTCCCGTATCGGTCATCCTGGCCGACGCCACCGATCACACGCTCGTCGATCTCGACGCGACACCGACCACGGACGGCTATTATCGCATCCTCGTGCCGGTCGGCGCCGGCCGCATGACCGCGGCGATCCAGATCGGGCGGCTGTGGCGGCATTTCCAGTTCGACAGCGCCGAGTTCCACAGCTTCGACGACATGAAGAGCGGCCGCCGCGATCGCGGTATCGCCGCGACCGTCGTGCCCGATGCGCTGACCCAGCTCGCGCCCGGCATCTACGACGCGACGCCGGAGGGCATGCTGATCGTCGCCCCGCCGCCGGTCGCGTCCGAGGGGCCGATGCTGCTGTCGGTCGTATTCCGCCCGCTCGGCTGGCGCGACGAAGCGGCGGTCGACCGCCTCGCCGCCTGACGGCCTAAAGGCCGAACACCGATTTCGGGATGTGCGTGATCCGGCAGGCGAGGTCCGCCTCGCCCGAGGCCACGATATAATGGTCGCCGCCATCGGCGATCCCGGTGGTGAACACGACGTCGCGCAGGTACATCTGATCCTCGATCGGCGCGGTCAGCGCGTGGTCGGCTTCCAGCACCGGCGCATCGTCGGTGCGGACCAGCTTGCTCGGGTCGTCGCGGTCGAGGATCGACCAATAGGTGCGGTAGATGCCGACGATCTCCTTCGGCTCGACGCCGTGCCACAGGCTCAGCCAGCCATGGCCGGTCGCGATCGGCGGCGCGCCCCCGCCCATCCGCGCGGTCGCGACCGTCGCGCTGTGCGGCCGGATGCCCGGCGCGCGATACGGTTTCCAATGGTGCCCGTCGGGTGAGGTGGCGAGGTTGATCGCCGGCCCGGCGCGCCATTCGCTGCCCGGCGGATAGGCGAAATAGAGGTCGCCGAGCGGCCGCGTCTGCGCCCAGTAGCGATCCCCCACCAACCCTTCGAAGATCAGCATGTCCTTGTTCTGGTGATCGAGCACGATGTCCTCGAACGTCCAGTCCAGGCCATCGGCCGAACTGTAGAGCGTGGTCGAATGCCGCTCCGGGCTGACCGCGCAGGTCGTCATCAGGTATCGATCGCCGACCTTGCTGATCCGCGCATCCTCGATGCCGTAGCATTGGAAGCTGGCCGACGGCGCGATCGCCCGGTCGTAATGGATCGCGACACGCTCCAGCCCGTCGGGCGACAGTTCGACCGGCAGCAGCCAGGACAGCGAGGTCAGCGCCACCACCCGCCAGGCGCTGCCATGCACCACGAACTTGCGCGGGTCGGCGGTATCGACCTGGTCGAGCGGCCAGGCGTCCAGCACATAGCGCGCGCCATTGCCATCATCGTCCCAGCGGATCGAGCGGACATGCCCGTCGCGGATCGGGGTGCGCAGCGCCTCCGCCACGCGGACCATCATCAGCAGATTGCCGTTGGCAAGACGCGTCAAACCCGGGTTGAACGCGCCGAGGACATAGGTCTCCTCGCCGATATGCCCGGCGAGCGGCGAGCGGCCGAGGTCGATATCGTCGGGGACGAGGACCAGCCGGTCCACTGCATAGCTCATTTTGATGTCCTATAAGGTCTTAAGGGGCACTGGCCGACCAACCCCGGTCGGGAAATGCTGTTCCCCCGGCTGAACCAATTCGCTCCAAGCCCAATCGACATCCAGCGGGATCGTCAATCCTCCCCCGCCAGGGGGAGGTGTCAGCGTAGCTGACGGAGGGGGAGGACGGCTTCCAACTCTCCGCCGTCGTGCTTCCGCCCCCTCCGGCGCTCCGCGCCACCTCCGCCTGGCGGGGGAGGATTAGGATGGATACGGATTGGTCCTGGGCACGTTATGACCCCGGCGATAGCAACCCGCGCGCCGTCATCTTTTTTCCGGACAACCAAATGTTCCTGCGTATCATGTTCTGGACAGCCACGATCTTCGCCGTCGTCATGGCCGTGCTGCCGCACCCGCCACAAGTCGGACACGTTTCCGACAAGCTTCAGCACAGCGCGGCGTTCGTCACGCTGACGGTGCTCGCGGTGGCCGCCTATCCCCGCGCCGAATTGCTGCGCATCGCCGAACGGCTGACGCTGGTCGGCGCGGTGATCGAGGTCGTCCAGTCGATCCCGGCTTTGCACCGCGACTGCGACATCAGGGACTTGTTGACGGACTGCCTGGCGATCGGCGTCGTCATGGCGGTCGTGGTCCTGTATCGGCGCCATGCCGGCAAAGTCCCGCAACACCCCTGATCATGCGAAGAGACAGGTCGCCCTTTCCCCATCTCGATCAGCGACCCGCTTGTGAGCTATTCGGCGACAAGCCGATCCCTTCCGGATCGATTCGAAAGGCGCCGATATGATCCCCGCTTTCCTCGCTCTGATGCTCCAGGTCGCGCCGGCTCCCGTTTGCGCTACCACGGCTGCCCCACCCGCGGGACTGGAAGCATGGGGAGCGCCCGCCGCGGTCACGACCGGGCCGGTCGCGATCGGCAAGGGCGCCGGGCTGACGCTGCAGCCGGTGGAGAAGGTCGCGTTCGCCCGCGCCCCGGACCGCGCGCCGAAGCCGGGATCGTTCGGCGGCGTCTATCCGTTCGACGTGGCGACCGCCGGGACCTATCGCATCGCGCTCGACGCCGGCGCATGGATCGACGTGGTGCGCGACGGCAAATCGCTCGAATCGGTCGCGCATATGGAGGGACCGGCCTGTTCGGGTATCCGCAAGATCGTCGACTTCACGCTGACGCCTGGACATTATGCCCTGCAACTGTCAAACGCCGGGAAAGCGCCGATGCGCGTGCTGATCGTTCCCCGGTGAACGATTTTTTTCGCAATCCCTGACAACTTTTGCGACAAAGCCGCGTTTGACTTGGCTTGAATGGGGAACCACTAGCCGCCCATGTTTTCCACCGCACACCGGCCAGGGCCGGCGCGCTCCCTGATCGCCGCCGCGTCGCTGGCTTTGCTGGCGCTGTCGGGTTGTGGCGCGCGCGACGATTCCGCGAAGGGCGGACGGCGCGGACAGCAGGGCACGCCCGAAGTCGGCTATATCGTCGTCCAGCCGACCTCGGTGCCGCTGGTCACCGAACTCGCCGGGCGCACCAACGCCTTCGCGACCTCCGAAGTGCGACCGCAGGTATCGGGCGTCATCCACAAGCGCTTCTTCACCGAAGGCTCCTACGTCACCAAGGGCCAGCCGCTCTACCAGATCGACCCCAGCCTCTATCGCGCCGCCGCCGACCAGGCGTCCGCCAACCTCGCCAGCGCGCAGGCGAATGCCGACGCCGCCCGCGTGAAGGCCGACCGCTACAAGCCGCTCGCCGAGCAGCAGGCGGTGGCGGCGCAGGACTATACCGACGCCGCCGCCGCCGCGCGCGCCGCGCGCGCCGCGGTCGACCAGAACCGCGCCGCGCTCGACACCGCGCGGATCAACCTGAAGTTCACGACCGTCCCCGCCCCGATCAGCGGCAAGGTCGGGCGGTCGCTGTTCACCGAAGGCGCGCTGGTCACCACCAACCAGACCGATCCGCTGGCGGTGATCTCCTCGCTCGATCCGATCTATGTCGACATCCAGCAAAGCTCCGCCGACCTGCTCAGGCTGCGCCGGGCGCTGGCGGGCGGCGGCGCGACCCCGGTGAGCGCGGTGGTGCGGCTGAAGCTGGAGGATGGCAGCGACTATCCGCTGACCGGCACGGTCGAATTCTCCGAAGTCGTCGTCGATCCCGCCACCGGCACGGTGACGCTGCGCGCGCGCTTTCCCAATCCGCAGGGGCTGCTGTTGCCCGGCATGTTCGTCCGCGCGAGCTTCGCCCAGGCGAACGATCCCAACGCCTTCCTGATCCCGCAACAGGCGGTGACGCGCGACGCCAAGGGCAATGCCCAGGTCTATCTGGTCGGCCCCGACAACAAGGCGGTGGTGCGGCCGGTGACGGCGACGCGGACGGTCGGCGTGAACTGGGTGGTGACGGCGGGGCTCAAGCCCGGCGACAAGGTAATCACCGAAGGCGTCGGCAAGGTGAAACCGGAAGGCGCGGTCAAGCCCGTCCCGGCGGGATCGCCGCAGAATCTGACCCCGGGCGGCAAACAGGGCGGGACCAAGAGCGGCAAGGCGGGCTGACCGGCCATGTCGAAGATATTCATCGACCGGCCGATCTTCGCCTGGGTCGTCGCGATCATCATCATGCTGGTCGGGCTGGGCAGCATCTTCTCGCTGCCGGTCGAACAATTCCCCGACGTCGCCCCGCCCCAGGTCAACATCCGCGCCAGCTATCCGGGCGCATCCGCCGAAACGCTGGAGACCAGCGTCGCCCAGGTGATCGAACAGCAGCTCCAGGGCATCGACGGGCTGCTCTATTTCACGACGAACTCGTCGTCGCGCGGGGCGGTTTCGATCAGCGTCACCTTCGCCAAGGGGACCGATCCCGACATCGCCCAGGTCCAGGTGCAGAACAAGGTGCAGCAGGCGCTGAGCCGCCTGCCGCAACAGGTGCAGCAGCAGGGCCTGACCGTCACCAAGTCGAACCCCGACTTCCTGCTGATCGCGGCGATCTACGACACGACCGATCGCAGCACCAATATCGACGTCGCCGACTATCTCGTCACCAACCTGCAGGACACGATCGGCCGCCTGCCCGGCGTCGGCGATATCAACGTGTTCGGATCGCAATATGCGATGCGGATCTGGCTCAATCCCGACAAGCTCGCCGCGGTCGGCCTGATGCCGGGCGATGTCGTCACCGCGATCACCGCGCAGAATGCCGAAGTCGCGGCGGGCGAGGTGGGCGCGGTCCCGAGCGGCCCGGACCAGTATCTCGACGCCACGGTCACCGCGCAGTCCCGCCTGTCCACGCCCGCGCAATTCGCCGACATCGTGCTCAAGACGCAGCCGGACGGGTCGACGGTGCGGATCGCCGATGTCGCGCGGATCGAACTCGGCGCCGAAAGCTATGCCGCGACCAGCCGCGTCAACGGCCATCCCGGCGCGGGCATCGCGGTCAGCCTGGCGCCCGGCGCCGACGCGCTGACCACCGCCGAACTCGTGAAGAAGCAGATCGAGACGTCCGCCAGGAACTTCCCGCGCGGCTACGCTTTCGACTTCCCCAACGATTCCACGACCTTCATCAAGCTGTCGATCGACGACGTCGTGAAGACCCTGTTCGAAGCGATCGTGCTGGTCGTCATCGTCATGTTCGTGTTCCTGCAAAGCTGGCGCGCGACCCTGATCCCGACCATCGCCGTGCCGGTCGTGCTGCTCGGCACGTTCGGGGTGTTCGCGGTCGCCGGTTTCTCGATCAACACGCTGACCTTGTTCGGGCTCGTTCTCGCCATCGGCCTGCTCGTCGACGACGCCATCGTCGTGGTCGAGAATGTCGAGCGCGTGATGCACGAAAATCCGGGCATGAGTCCGCGCGACGCCACGGTCAAGTCGATGGGCGAGATCCAGGTCGCGCTGGTCGCGATCGCGCTGGTCCTGTCGGCGGTGTTCCTGCCGATGGCGTTCTTCGGCGGATCGACCGGCGTGATCTATCGCCAGTTCTCGCTGACGATCGTGTCGGCGATGGTGCTGTCGGTGGTCGTCGCGCTGATCCTGACCCCGGCGCTGACCGCGACGATGCTGAAGCGCAAGGAGGACGAGAACCACGACAGCTGGGTCTATCGCAAGACCGAACCCGCGCGGCACTGGTTCAACGACCGGTTCGAGCGGCTGGTCGACTGGTACACCGCCCATGTCTCCCGCGTGGTCGATCGCAAGTGGCTGTTCCTCGGCATCTATGCCCTGGTGGTGGCGATCCTGGTCATCATGTTCGTGCGGCTGCCGACCGGCTTCCTGCCGACCGAGGACCAGGGGTTCGCCCAGGTCCAGTTCAACCTGCCCGGCGGCGCGACGATCAACCGCACCCGCGAAGCGCAGAAGCAGATCGAGAATTATTTCCTCAAGACCGAAGCAAAGAACGTCTCCGCGATCCTGACCGTCGCGGGCACGGCCGGCGGCGGCGGCGGCGGCCAGAATGCCGGCCGCGGCTTCGTCGCGCTGGCGCCGTGGGACCAGCGCAAGGGCGCCGAAAACAATGCCGACGCGATAACCCGCCGCGCCACCCAGGCGCTGAGCGGCCTGCGCGACGTCGAGTTCTACGCGACCGTTCCCGCCGCCGTGCGCGGGCTCGGCCAGTCGTCGGGCTTCACCATCGAGTTGCAGAATACCGGCGGCCTGACGCTCGATCAGTTCCGCGCCGCGCGCGACCAGTTGCTCGCCGCGGCGCGCGACGACCCGGACCTCGCCAACGTCCGCCTGAGCGACTTGCCCGACCAGCCCACGCTGAAGGTCGACATGGACGCGCAGAAGCTGTCGGTGCTCGGGCTCAACCAGACCGACGTCAACAACACTCTGTCGACCGCCTGGGGCGGCCGCTACGTCAACGACTTCAACGATCGCGGCCGCGTGAAGCGCGTCTATGTCCAGGGCGACGCGCCGTACCGGTCGGCCCCCGACGATATCGGCAAATGGTATGTCCGGGGATCGAACGGCCAGATGGCCCCGTTCTCGGCCTTCGCCACCACCGGCTGGTCGAACGCGCCGACCTCGCTGAGCCGCTTCAACGGGATCGCCTCGTACGAATTTTCCGGTCAGTCGGCTCCCGGCAAGAGTTCCGGCCAGGCACTGGCCAAGATGGAGGCCTTGGCCGGTCAGATCCAGGGCGTCTCGGTCTCGCTGTCCGGCGTGTCGTTTCAGGAGCGGCTGGCGTCGGGGCAAGCCCCCCTGCTCTATGGCCTGTCGCTGCTCGTCGTGTTCCTGTGCCTCGCCGCGCTCTATGAAAGCTGGACGATCCCGGTCGCGGTGCTGCTGGTCATTCCGCTCGGCCTGGTCGGCGCGGTGTTCGCGGTGACGCTGCGCGGGTTGCAGAACGACGTCTACCTCCAGATCGGCCTGCTGACGACGATGGGCCTCGCCGCCAAGAACGCGATCCTGATGATCGAATTCGCCGAGCAGGCGGAAAAGCAGGGCAAGCGCGTGATCGACGCCGCGCTGGAGGCGGCGCGGATTCGTCTCCGTCCAATCCTGATGACCAGCTTCGCGTTCATCTTCGGCGTGCTGCCGCTGGCGATCTCGACCGGCGCGGGCGCGAACAGCCGCATCGCGATCGGCACCGCCGTGATCGGCGGGATGCTGACCGCGACGTTGCTCGCGGTGTTCTACATCCCGTTGTTCTTCGTGCTGGTCCGCCGCACGACGCGCGACGCGCTGAAGCGGCTGCACCACGAACATCCCGCGCCACCGCCGGAACCGGAGGCCGCATGATCCGCCGCGCCGTCACCCTCGCCGCGATCGCCAGCCTGACCGCCTGCTCGCTCGCGCCGCCTTATGCCCGGCCTGAGGCACCGGTCCCGCCGAGCTGGCCGGTCGGCGATTCCTACCTGAAGAGCAGCGAAGCGGCGCTGCCGGCGGTGCGGTATCAGGATATCTTCCGCGACCCGCGCCTGCAGGCGTTGATCGCGCAAGCGCTGGCCAACAATCGCGACCTGCGCGTCGCCGCCGCCAACATCGCCATCGCGCGCGGCCAGTTCCGCATCCAGCGCGCGGCGTTGCTGCCGGAGGTCGATGCCGGCGCCGGCGCGACCTATCGCGGCGGCCAGGGCAATGCGCAGGCAACGCGCAGCTACAGCGCGACGTTGGGCATCACCGCCTTCGAACTCGACCTGTTCGGCCGTGTCCGCTCCGAATCCGACGCCGCGCTCAACAATTATTTCGCGACGGAGGCGGCGGCGCGCAGCGTCCGGCTGACGCTGATCGGCGACATCGCGCAGACCTGGCTCGATTATGCCTCGGACAAGAGCCTGTTGAAGATCGCGCAGGACACCGTCGCCAGTGCGCAGAAGTCGGTCGACCTGACGCAACAGCGGCTCGACGGCGGCATCGCGCCCCGCACCGATCTTCGCCAGGCGCAACTGACGCTCGAAGCCGCGAAGGCCGACGCCGCGCGGCAGACCACGGCGCTGGCGCAGGACGTCAACGCGCTCCAGTTGTTGGCCGGCGCGCCGATCGATCCGGCCGATTTGCCCAATTCGATCGACGAGGCCGGCGCGACGCTGGCCGAACTGCCGGCGGGCCTCGATTCCGCCATTCTGCTGCGGCGTCCCGACGTGGTCGAGGCGGAGTATCAGCTGCGGTCCGCCAACGCGGAGATCGGGGTGGCCCGCGCGGCGCTGTTCCCCAAGATCAGCCTGACCGGGCTGGTCGGCTTCGTCAGCAGCGCGCTGGGATCGCTGTTCACCGGCGGCACGTTCAACTGGCAGGCCGCGCCCGGCGCGAGCTATCCGATCTTCCGCGCGGGCGCGGGCAAGGCCAATGTCGCGGTCAGCAAGGCACAGCGCGACGCCGCCCTCGCGACCTATGAAAAGGCGATCCAGACCGCGTTCCGCGAAGTGGCCGATGCCCTGGCGCAACGCGGCACGATCACCGACCAGTTGAACGCGAACCAGTCGCTGCTCGCGGCGGCGGCGGACAATTACCAGCTTACCGACAAACGCTATCGGGGCGGGATCGACAGCTTTCTCGACAGCCTGGTCGCGCAACGCTCGCTCTATTCGGCGCAGCAGACGCTGGTCGCGACGCAACTCACCCGCGCGAGCAACCTCGTCACGTTGTACCGCGTGCTCGGCGGGGACTCGCTGGTAGAGGCGACCAAGACGGGGCCGCAACCGGCCGACGCACCGCCGGCCCGATAGGATTCCGGTTGCACCGGGCCTCATCTTCACCGGCCAATGATATGACAGCCACGCGATAAAATGTGTCAATTTGGCACAGTTCGCAAATTAGTCGTATCGGTTTAATAACATAGCCGATCCGGCCCCAACTGATGATGTTGGTTAATCGAGATTGACGATTTCACCCGCCACGTGAGAAATTCTCCTCAAGCCTGTTTTGACCTTTATGGGGGAAGAATTATGTCTGTTCTTAAAGCCATAAGTAAACTCTTGTTTTCATTGGTCGCGGTAAGCGCGATCGGCGCGGTTCCGGCAGCGGCCGACCCGGTGGTCACTTATAGCTGGACGACGACCAGCACCGGATACGGCAATCATGTGGCATCGCCTACCGCGTCGTTCGACGTGCCGTTGGCCGCGGTGCTGGCCGGCGTGATCAACTATTCGGATATCGGCAACATCCAGATGGCGTATGACGGGCTGACGTTCGATACGTACACGCAGACCAGCATCGGCCTGGACAATCAGGCGTTCGTCGATCCGACGACCGGCGCTTTCATCTATCATGACGCCGACCAGGGCCTGGGCGTGACCGGATATCAGGGCGGGCTCTTTTCGGGCAGCTTCCTGTCGATCACGATCGATAATCGGTACAGCCCGTTCGGCGTGCCGATGACCAGCGTCGCCGACCAGTTCAACGCGCTGAAGGACTATGGCCCCTATGCGGGCTTCCCGACCGCCGGTTATTGGACGGCGACCTTCCCGGTGACCACGCCCGCCGTTCCCGAGCCGGCCACCTGGGCGATGATGCTGATGGGCTTCGGCGCGATGGGCTTCGTGATCCGCCGCCGGAATATGGTGACGCGTATCCGCTTCGCCTGACGGTTTCCGTCGAGCCAACGCGAAAGCCGCTGGTCTCGCGACCGGCGGCTTTTTGTTTGGTGGCCCGCTCAGAGCAACGTGCGTTAAATCCAACCCGTTCGCCCTGAGCTTGTCGAAGCCTGTCCTGAGCGCCTGCCTTGCAGGCAGTCGAAGGGGGCTGTCCTGCTTGGCCCGAAGAAAGGGCAGTGCTTCGACAAGCTCAGCACGAACGGTGTGAGTGAACCTGATTTAACGCACTTTGCCCTACCCGAACAGCTTCGCCGCGACTTCCGCGACGCGCCTGCCCTGATAGCGCGCACCGCCCAGGTCGATCTCGCTCGGCTGGCGGCTGCCGTCGCCGTCGGCGATCGTCGTCGCGCCATAGGGCGACGCGCCATGGACTTCCTTGACGCCCATCTGCCCGGCATAGCCGTAGTCGAGCCCGACGATCGTCAGCCCGTAATGCATCAGGTTGGTGATGATCGAAAACAGCGTCACTTCCTGCCCGCCATGCTGGGTCGCGGTCGAGGTGAACGCCGCGCCGACCTTGCCGTTCAATTTCCCCGACGCCCAAAGCCCGCCGGCCTGGTCGAGGAACGACGCCATCTGGCTCGACATGCGCCCGAACCGCGTCGGCGACCCGACCACGATCGCGTCGTAATCGGCCAGCGCGTTGACGCCCTCGATCACGGGATGCGCGATATCGGCCTTGAACCCGGCGGCCTTGACGACCTCGGCCGGCGCGGTTTCGGGGACGCGGCGGATGTCCACCTCGGCGCCGGCCGAGCGCGCGCCTTCGGCGACGGCGTCGGCCATCTGCTCCATGTGGCCGTAGGAGGAATAATAGAGGACGAGGACCTTGGGCATTGTGCTTTCCTTTGCAATTCGAAGGGAGGGGATAAGGGCGAGCGATCCGCTTCCTCGCGGGCCAACCCACCCCCAGCCCCTCCCTTCCAGGGAGGGGAGTTTCAGTTATTCCGCGTCGACCAGGACGATCTCGGAGTCTTCGATCGCGGTGATCGTCACGGTCTGGCCGCCCGACAGCGCCGCCCCATCGCGGGCGTCGAAGCGCTGGCCATCGATCTCGATCGCGCCGGTCGCGGGGACGAGATAGGCATGGCGGCTGTCGCCCACTTTGTGCGTCAGCGTCTCGCCCGCCTTGACCGTCGCCGCCATCACCCGCGCATCGGCACGGATGGGGAGCGCATCACTATCCTCGGCAAAGCCGCTGGCCAGCGTCACGAACCTGCCGCTACGGTCGCCCTTGGGGAAAGGCTTCGCGCCCCAGCTCGGCGATCCGCCGGTCCGGGTCGGTTCGATCCAGATCTGAAAGAGCGTCGTCGGCTCGGCCTCCAGATTATATTCGGCATGGCGCACGCCGGTGCCCGCGCTCATCACCTGGACGTCGCCGGCTTCAGTCTTGCCGGCATTGCCCATCGAATCCTGGTGCGTGATCGCGCCGGTGCGGACATAGGTGATGATCTCCATGTCGCGGTGCGGGTGGGGCGGAAAGCCACTGTTCGGTGCGATCTTGTCGTCGTTCCACACGCGGATCGCGCCCCAGCTCATCCGGGCGGGGTCGTAATAATCGGCGAAGCTGAAATGGTGCCGTGCGTCGAGCCAGCCATGGTCGGCATGGCCGAGGCTGGCGAACGGACGGCGCTGTATCTTGATATCGGTGTCGATCATCGGTCGATCTCCTTGCTTGCCGACAAGATAGGCCGCGCCGCTTTCGCGTAAATGGAAACGATTGAAACGGATTGTTTCGCGAATTAACCTGGCTGGATGAGACTCCCCGACTTCGAGGCATGGGCGATCTTCGCCACCGTGGCGGAACACCGCTCGTTCAGCGGCGCGGCCGAGGCGCTCGGCGTGTCCAAGGCGACGATATCGAAAGCGATCACGCGGCTGGAGACGTCGCTCGGCACGTCCCTGTTCCACCGCACCTCGCGCCGCCTGACCCTGACCGAAAGCGGCCATATGCTCGCCGAACATGCGCAACGCATCCTCGCCGAAGGCCACGCCGCCGAGGAGACCGCGCACGACGCCGCCAGCGCCCCCGCCGGCATGATCCGCGTCGCCGCGCCGATGACGTTCGGGATCGCCTTTGTCGCGCCGGCGATCGCCGACTTCATGACGGCGCATCCGGCGGTGCATGTCGACCTGCGGCTGTCCGACGCCAAGGTCGATATCGTCGCGGAGGGCGTCGACATCGCGTTGCGCATCGCCGACCTGCCCGACAGTTCGCTGCGCGCCCGGCGCCTCGCCCCGATCGCGACGCGCGTGGTCGCCGCCCCCGCCTATCTCGACCAGCACGGCCGCCCGCGCCATCCGCTCGACCTCGGCGAGCATGACATCTTCGCTTATGCCAACGTGCCGAGCACGACCTGGACCTTCCGCGGCCCCGACGGCGCGGAGGTCGCGGTGCGCCCCAACGGCCGCTTTACCACCGACAGCGGCGATGCGATGCTGCCGCTGCTCCATGCGGGACTGGGGATCGCGCGCTTGCCGGATTTCATCGTCGACAGCGAAATCGCTGCGGGCCGGCTGGAGGCGATCCTGACCGACTGGGCCGGGCCGGCAACCGCGCTGCACCTCGTCACCCCGCCCAGCCCGCTGCGCCCGGTCCGCGTCGAATTGCTGATCGACTACCTCGCGGAACGCGTCCGCCAACTCTGCGCCACGCGCGGGTGAAGCGGCTCGCGCCCGATGCGGACGATGCGCGGTTCATCCGCCGCGTCATCCTGGTCATCCTGATCGCGGCGCTGGCGGTCGCGCTCTACCGCATCGGCACGCTGCTGATCCTGGCGTTCGGATCGATCCTGGGCGCGATCACGATCCACGCCATTGCCGGCCGGCTGCATCGCCATCTGCACATCGCCCCGCGCCCCGCGATCGGGCTGGCGATGGCCCTGGCGCTGGCGGTCACCGGATTCCTGATCTGGCTGCTGACCGTACAGTTCGGCGCGCAGATCAACGCGCTGATCGTCGCGACGCCGCAACTGCTGTCCCGCCTCGCCGCCTGGCTGTCGCGGTCGGCGGTCGGCGCCAAGATCGTCGAGGCGGTCCAGACCGGCTATGCGGGCGCGCAGGCGACGCAGGACCTGGGGCAGATCGTGCGCGGCGGCACCGATGCGATCCTCAACACCATCCTGCTGATCGTCGGCGCGATGTTCTTCGCGATCGAACCGCGACGCTATCGCGACGGCCTGCTCCTGCTGCTCCCCGGGGCCAAGCGACCGGCCTTTGCCGATGCCTTCGACGATCTCGGCCGCAACCTGAGGCTGTGGCTGGGGGCGCAGATCATCCTGATGATCCTGATGGGGACATCGATCGGCCTCGGGCTGTGGCTGTCGGGCGTGCCGTCGGCGGCGGCGCTGGGGCTGCTGGCGGGGATGAGCGAGTTCATTCCCTATATCGGCCCGACCGTCGCGATGCTCCCTGCGCTCGGCCTCGCCGCCAACGCCGGCAGCGGGCCGCTGATCGGCGCGATCGCCACCTATGCGATCGTCCGGATCGCCCAGGACATGATCGTGACGCCGATCATCCAGAACCGCGTGATCGCGATTCCACCGGCGATCACCTTGTTCGCGATGGTCGGGATCGGCTATATTTTCGGGCTTGCCGGCCTCGTCTTCGCCGCCCCCCTGCTGGTCGCGATCTTCGCCCTGACGCAGTCTTTGTACCTCCGCGAAACACTCGGCGAAACCGTCGACCGGATCGATTGACTCGTTACCCGAAACGAGTCCGCGTGACTCGCGATTCCGCACGACTCGTGGAGTCAGGCCGGTTAGCGAAGAATTAACCTTTTACCTTCAGACACGCTTAGGTTAATGGATTGCGTCGAGGCGCGTCGTCATGGGGCACGACGGGGCTCGAAAACAGGGGAATGCCGCATGCGCGTGCTGCTGATCGAGGACGAGCCGACGACGGCCAAGGCGATTGAGCTGATGCTCACGACCGAAGGCTTCAACGTCTATACGACCGACCTGGGCGAAGAGGGCTTGGACCTTGCCAAGCTCTATGATTACGACATCATCCTGCTCGACCTGAACCTGCCGGACATGCACGGCTATGACGTGCTCAAGAAGGTCCGCGTCGCCCGCGTCCAGACGCCGGTGCTGATCCTGTCGGGCATTTCGGAAATGGATTCGAAGGTGCGCAGCTTCGGTTTCGGCGCCGACGACTACGTCACCAAGCCGTTCCACCGCGAAGAACTGACCGCGCGCATCCACGCCGTCGTCCGCCGCTCGAAAGGCCATTCGCAATCGGTGATCAAGACCGGCAAGCTGGCGGTGAACCTGGACGCCAAGACGGTCGAGGTCGACGGCGCGCGCGTCCACCTGACCGGCAAGGAATATGCGATGCTGGAGCTGCTGTCGCTCCGCAAGGGCACGACGCTGACCAAGGAAATGTTCCTGAACCACCTGTATGGCGGCATGGACGAGCCCGAACTCAAGATCATCGACGTCTTCATCTGCAAGCTGCGCAAGAAGCTCAGCCTGGCGACCGACGGTGAGAATTACATCGAGACCGTCTGGGGCCGCGGCTATGTGCTGCGCGAGCCGGACGAAATGATCGAAGCCCAGGTCGCTTGAGCGGCCGACAAGTTCCACGGGGGATGGGCCGCGGCGTCGCGAGACGCCGCGGCCCTTTTCTTTTTCGGCCATCGTCCAAGAACGTCATGCCGGACTTGATCCGGCATCCATCTCGCCGCTAGCTCAAGGCATGAGAGATCGTGAACCCTGCGTGTATATGATGGCCAGCGGCTATCGCGGGACGATCTATACCGGCGCGACGTCGGGCTTGATCGGTCGCGTACAGCAGCACCGCGACGGGACATTCGAGGGTTTCACGAAGAAGTACGGCGTCAACCGGCTGGTCTGGTATGAAACAGCCGACACGATGGAACCCGTCATCGCGACCGAGCGCAAGCTCAAGAAGTGGCGGCGTGAATGGAAAGTCGCGCTGATCGAGGAAAAGAACCCGCATTGGGTGGATTTGGCGACGGGGCTCGGTCTGCCGCCGTTAGAGAATTGACCCTCAAACGTGCCTGATTCGTCATGCCGGACTTGATCCGGCATCCATCTCGCCGCGAGCATCGCACTTGTTGGTAGATAGATGCCGGATCAAGTCCGGCATGACGGCGGCAGGGTGGACTGGACGCCCTACGGCTTCCGCACATACACCTTCTGCCCGCCGATCCACGTCTCCTCGACCTTGGTCGCGCGGAGGTCGGTCGGGCTCGACAGGAACGGGTCGCGGTCGACGATGATGAAGTCGGCGGCCTGGCCCGGCGCGAGGCGGCCGAACTTGTCTTCGGCGAACCCGGCATAGGCCGCGCCCTGGGTGAAGGCCCACCAGGCTTGCTCGCGAGTCACCTTTTCCTCGGGGCGCCAGCCGCCGAACGGCTCGCCGCTGGCATCCGCCCGCGTGAACGCCGCCGCCCAGCCGGCCCAGGGATCGGGGCTTTCGACCGGATAGTCGCTGCCGAACGCCAGCGGAACGCCGTTCCTGAGCATCGTCGCCCAGGCATAGGCGCCGGTCAGCCGGTCCGTGCCGAGCCGCGCCTCGGCCATCTTCATGTCGGAGGTCGCATGGGTCGGCTGCATCGAGGCGATGACCTTGAGGCTGGCGAAGCGCGGCAGGTCGGCGGGGTCGACGATCTGGGCATGTTCGATCCGCCAACGGCGATCGCCCTTGTACGTCGCCGACATCGCTTCGATCGCGTCGAGCACCTGGCGGTTGGCCTTGTCGCCGATCGCATGGACCGCGACCTGCCAGCCGTCCATCGCGGCGCGGCTCATATAGTTTTGCAGCAGCGTGTCGGTCAGGAACCCCGCCCCCGACTGACCGGGCGCGTCGCTATACGGCTTGAGCAGCCACGCCCCGCGCGAGCCGAGCGCGCCGTCGGCGTAGAGCTTGACCCCGCCCATCCGCAGCCGATCGCCATAGAGCCACGGCGTCGGCCCGCCGCCGCCGACGCGGATCGCGGTGTCGACGCCCATGCCATAGCTCATGATCCGCACCTGCAGGCCGCCACGGTCGCCCATCCGGCGCATCGCCAGCCAGTCGTCCATCGTCGTGCCCATGTCCGACGTCGCGGTGATGCCGAACGCCAGCAGGATCTCCTGCGCCTTCTGCAACGCGAAGTCGCGCTCCTTGGGCAGCGGCTGCGGCACCACCTTGTTGACCAGTTCCTGCGCGGAATCGACGAACACGCCCGCCGGCTCCACGCCGATCTTCTCGATCCGCCCGCCAGCCGGGGTGGCGGTTTTGACAGTGATACCGGCCGCCCTGATCGCGGCGGTGTTGGCCCAGGACGCATGCCCGTCGGCGCGGCCGAGCCAGACCGGGCGGTCGCCGACCACGCTGTCGAGATCGGCGGCGGTCGGAAAGCGGCCCAGCCCCCACTTCTCCTGGTTCCAGCCGCCGCCGATGATCCATTTCTTCTCGGGGTTCGCGGCGACATAGGCGGCGATCCTGGCCTTCGCCTCGTCGAGCGACCGGGTGTCCGACAAATCGAGTTCGAGCGCGCGGAAACCGAGGTCGAGGACGTGGCCGTGCGCGTCGATGAAGCCCGGCAGCAGGGTCCGTCCCTTTTCATTCGCCAGCCAGTCCGGGCGTTCGGGGCGCTTGTCGCCCGATTGCAACAGCTTCACGACCTTGCCGTCGCGGCCGATGACGATGCCGGTGAAGTGGATGACCTCGCCCTTGGCGTCCATCGTCATGCCGTTGACGTTATCGACCACCCCGTCGGCCAGCGCGGGGGTCGGGAGGAGGAGCGAGAGTGACGCCAAAAGCGCTATGCCCCTCCCCTTCAGGGGAGGGGTTGGGGTGGGGCCGCGCCACGGGCGATGGTCTCTGCGAGGCTTCCCCCACCCCAACCCCTCCCCTGAAGGGGAGGGGCTATTTTTTATGTCGCTCACTTCGGCAATCTCCTCACCAGGGCGCTGGTGTCCTGCCGCGCGCCGCCCATTTTCTGCACTTCGGCGTAGAATTGATCGACCAAGGCGGTCATCGGCAGCACCGCGCCGTTGCGCCCGGCTTCGTCGAGCGCGAGGCCGAGATCCTTGCGCATCCAGTCGATCGCGAAGCCGAAATCGAACTCGTCCCTGGCCATGGTCGGCCAACGATTGACCATCTGCCAGCTTTGCGCGGCGCCGCCCGATACCGCCTCCAGCACCTTGTCGAGGTCGAGCCTGCTCGCCTGGGCGAACCGCAGCGCCTCGCTGACGCCTTGCAGCACGCCGGCAATGGCGATCTGGTTCACCATCTTGGTCGTCTGTCCCGCGCCGGGACCGCCGATATGGACGATCCTGGCCGCGTAAGCCTGCATCAGCGGTTCGGCGGGCGCCATCGCTTCGGCCGAACCACCGCACATGATCGACAGCTTGCCGTTCTCCGCACCCGCCTGCCCCCCGGAAACGGGCGCGTCGACCGCCATGAACCCACGCGTCGCGGCCTCGTCCGCCAGCCGCCGCGCGATATCGGCGGAAACGGTCGTGTGGTCGACGAACACCGCGCCCGCGCGCATCGCCCCGAACGCGCCGTCCTCGCCCAGCGTCACCATGGCGAGATCGTCGTCATTGCCGACACAGGTCAGGACGGCATCCTGATCCCGGGCCGCCGCCGCCGGCGTCGCGGCGCTTTGGCCGCCATGTTCGGCCACCCACGCCGCCGCCTTTGCCGCAGTGCGATTATAGACCGTGACGTCGTGTCCCGCCGCCGCCAGATGCCGCGCGATCGGCGCGCCCATCACGCCCAGCCCGATGAATGCTATCCTTGCCATCCCCGGCGCATAAGCCGTGTTCCCCCGCCACGCCAGATGGTCTAGGCGACCCACTGAACTCCGTTCGGACTGAGCTTGTCGAAGTCCTGCCTTCTTTTGGCCGGAGAAGAAATGCAGCCCTTCGACAAGCTCGGGGCGAACGGAAAAGGTTCGATGACGGCTATTGATCAAGCCCCCGCCCTCCCCGTCACGATCGACGACGTCCGCGCCGCGCACGGCCGCATCCGCGATGCGATCGTCCGCACCCCGACCTTCGTCAGCAAGACGCTGAGCGACCTGACCGGGGCGACGGTCTATCTCAAGTTCGAGAACCTGCAATTCACCGCCGCGTACAAGGAACGCGGCGCGCTCAACACCTTGCTCCAGCTCGACGAGGCGGCGCGGTCGAAGGGCGTGATCGCGGCATCGGCGGGCAATCATGCGCAGGGGCTGGCCTATCACGCCAACCGGCTCGGCATTCCCTCGACCATCGTCATGCCGACCAACACCCCGACGGTGAAGGTCGTCCAGACCGAGGGCCATGGCGCCACGGTGATCCTGGAAGGCGACACGTTCGACGCCGCCTATGCGCATGCCCGCGAGCTTGAGGCCGAACGCGGCTATACCTTCGTCCATCCGTTCGACGATCCCCGCATCGTCGCCGGCGCGGGCACGGTCGCGATCGAGATGCTGGAGGACGTGCCGGCGATCGACACCTTCATCACGCCGATCGGCGGCGGCGGGCTGATCAGCGGGATGGCGACCGTCGCCAAGGCGGCGGACCATCCGATCGAAGTCGTCGGGGTCGAGGCGGAGCTTTTCCCGTCGATGTACAACCGCATCAACGGCACCCAATATCCGTGCGCCGGCGACACGCTGGCGGAAGGCATCGCGGTCAAGGAACCTGGCGCGATCACCTCCAATATGGTGCGCCAATTGGTCGACGAGATCCTGCTGGTCAGCGAACGCAGCCTGGAACATGCGGTCAGCCTGTTGCTGCAGATCGAGAAATCGGTGGTCGAAGGCGCGGGCGCCGCAGGCATGGCGGCATTGCTCGATCATCCCGAGCGATTCGCCGGGAAGACGGTCGGCATCGTGCTGTGCGGCGGCAATATCGATACACGGCTGCTCGCCAACGTGCTGCTCCGCGATCTCGCGCGGTCGGGACGGTTGGCGCGGCTGAGGATCAAGCTCCAGGATCAGCCCGGCGCATTGTTCAATGTCGCGCGCATCTTCCACGAACAGCGCATCAACATCATCGAAGTCTATCACCAACGCGTGTTCACGTCGTTGCCCGCCAAGGGGCTGATCACCGATATCGAATGCGAAGCGCGCGACCGCAGCCATCTCGATCGCCTGATCGCCGCGCTGAAAGCCGCCGATTACGAAGTCGGCACCGTCGAACTGGCATGATCGAGCAGGCATGGAAAAAGGGCGGCGCGCTTGCGCGCACCGCCCCTTCGTTAAATCCGTTTGCGGACTTACTTGCTCTTCGCCTTGTTGTCCTTGCTCGCGCCGATCGCGACGATCGCAACGACACCGACGAGGACCAGCGCAGCGAGAACGGCGCCACCGGCCATCTTGCTGTTCTTGGACGTCGGCGCGCTCGCACGGACGCTCTTGGCGACCGACAGCGACGCCGCCGGATTCGCGGGTGCGGCCGACGCCGCTACCGGCATGGCGGCAACGGCCACGGCGGCCAACGCGCCAATCATTGACTTAATCATGCGGTAGTCTCCCTTTTGATGCTTTTGACGGCATGACAAGCATGACGCCGAAACTCCTTCTTGGTTCCCGCTCCTACAAAAGTATCGCTGGAATGCAAGCTTTTCAGCGCTTTTTGCTACTCTGGGACGGTTTAAGGACAGGTTAGCGCGTCACCGTTGCGGAGATGCAACTGTTCCGGCCGGTCTCAGGCGCGGTCTCGTGGCGCGGGCGCCGAGCGCGTCGATATCGCCCAGCGCGGTCACGAGGTCGCGATATTTCGGGTTGCCGCGCGTCTGCTGCATCAGCCGCACATTGTGCGTGCGACAAAGCGAATCGGGCGTGCGACAGGCGCCCTTGCCTCGCCGATTCGCGTGGGACATTGTGACTGCGGGGCGACCGTTCGCCCCTCCCTTCGCTCGTTAACCTTCTTTCATGGTAAAGCCGCTTTTCATCATGCGCGGCGCGATTCATAGTGCCCCTGTTCGCCGGATTCGCCGGCAGTCGAAGGGGATTTATCGGCGGTGACCGCGCCTTTCCGTTTTCCGCGCTTTTTCGTGACGTCGCCGTCGCCCTGCCCCTATCTGCCGGGACGCCAGGAACGGAAGGTGTTCACCGAACTCAACGGCCCGCACGCCGGCGAGCTCAACGACGCGCTGGGCCGGATCGGGTTCCGCCGCAGCCAGTCGGTCGCCTATCGGCCGAGTTGCGCGGGATGCTCGGCCTGCGTGTCGGTCCGCGTCGTCACCCCCGATTTCAAGCCCAACGCCAGCCAGCGCAAGATCCTGCGCCGCCACGCCGACCTCGACGTCACCGCGTGCAATCCCTGGGCGACCGACGAGCAATTCCAGCTGCTCCGCCGCTATCTGGCGGCGCGGCATCCGTCGGGCGGCATGACGTTGATGGACGACGGCGATTATGCCGACATGGTCGAGCAGTCCCCGGTCAATTCGGTCGTCGTCGAATATCGCGAGCCGAGCCTGCACGGCGAGCGCGGCCGGCTGGTCGGTGCGTGCCTGACCGACCAGCAGGCCGATGGCCTGAGCATGATCTACAGCTTCTTCATCGCCGACGAGACGGCGCGTCCGGGCCTCGGCAACTTCATCATCATGGACCACATCATGCGCGCGCGCGCGGCGGGCCTGCCGTATGTCTATCTCGGCTATTGGGTGAAGGGCTCGGCGCGGATGGCGTACAAGACGCGCTACCGCCCGCTGGAAGTGCTGGGGCCGAACGGCTGGTCGCTGCTGACCGACGAAAGCGCGAGCTATTCGCCGCCGGTCCACCCGGTCGAACAGGCTTTGGCCCTGTCGGGCGAATTGGCTTAGGCCGGATCGGCATTCACTTCGCCGTGCTCCTGCGAAAGCAGGAGCCTTGAGTCACAAGCGACGCAGCTTGAGGCCCTGGGCTCCTGCTTTCGCAGGAGCACGGGTAGTTTTGAGCTTCAGTCGATCACCTCTACCCGCCGCTCATCATCGCGATCCCCGCAAGATCGAGCGCGCTCGCGACGCGGGCGTGATCCTCGCCCGCCGACAGGCCGAGCAGCGGATCGAAGCCGATCCAGCCGACGCCCTCGACATACGCTTCGGCCCAGACATGGGGCCGCGAGCCTTTGCCCTCCGCAAGATAGCCGGACACATGGCGCGCCGGGTGGGACAGCTTTCGCGCCGCGTCGACCAATGCCGACGCGAGCGTGCCACCCTCCACCCCGTCCGCACGACGATGCAGCGCGACGTTGGCGAGGTGCAGCCGCTCGACCGCGTCGCGCGCGCCTTCGCCCGCCGCGACGGCAATGGCGGTCAGCTCGGGCGCGGCATCCTCGCCCGGCCGCAGGAACAATGACGGCGGCAGCGGCTCGGGATGCGCGGCGCTCAGGATGCCGTTCGACGGGCCGGTGAACACTTCGCCGGTGACGTGAAATTCGATCCCGTCGATCCGCCCCTCGGCATAGACCATCGTCAGCAGATTGCCGTAGCCGTCCCGCATCGAACGCAGCCGCGCGTCGCAATCGGGCCAGATCCGCCAGCTCGACACCGTCTGGTCGTGATGATCGTCCGGGGTAACGCGCAGCGCCAGCGCCACGGACGGCCGGGACAAAGGAAACGCGGCGGTCAGCGTGTGATCGATCGATATCCGCATCAGGCGAACCTGAACTGCCGCCCAATGGCGTAATGCAGCCCGGCATTCTCCTCGATGAACGCTTCGAGATATTGGTGCAGCCCGCTGACGATGATGTCGGCCGATCGCGTCCTGGCGATCCGCGTATGCCGCGCGCGCGCCATGCGGTCGGCCTCGCCGTGATGCCCGGTGCGCTTGGCGAGTTGCGAGAGCAGTTCGACCGTCTCCTCCGCCGACGCCGCCAGGCTGCGCGGCAATTCCTGGCGCGCGATCAGCAGGTCGATGACGTTCGCCGGCTGGAGCCCGTCCTTGTACAGCCAGCGATAGGCCGTCACCGCCGACACGGTCTGGAGGATCGTCGTCCATTGGTCGCGGTCGACCACGCCGCCGACCATTTCACCGGCGGGCAGCAGGATATGGTATTTCACGTCGAGCAACCGCGCGGTGTTGTCGGCGCGCTCGATCGCCTGGCCCAGCCGGATGAACCAGGTCGCCTGGTTCCTGAGCATGTGGTGGATCGCGCCTTCGAACCCGCGCGTCTCCGCCTTCACCGCTTCGATCAGGTTCATCGTCGCGGTCGCCCCGCCGGGCGACGAGCGGCCGCTGAAGATCAGCCAGGCGCGGTTGATCCCGGTCCAGGCGTCGCGGGTCAGCGCGGTGCGGACGGCGCGCGCATTGGTCCGCGCCATATCGAGGCAACGGATGATCGATCCCGGATGGCTGGTGTCGAGCGTCAGGAACCGCGCGACCGATTGCTGGGTCAGGTTCGCCCCGCTTTCCTTGAACGCCTCCTGCGCGTCGATCACCGCGAGCGCGCTGCCCCAGGCGATCTCGCCGGCCGGCGTCGGCGAAAGCACGTCGAGCCGCACCGTCGCCTCGACCAGTCGCGCGATGAAATCGGCTCGCTCGACATAGCGGCCGAGCCAGTAGAGCGACGAAGCGGTGCGCGACAGCATCAGCCCTGCCCCCGCGATTGAGAGGGACCGTTATCCATCAGCACGAAGCTGTCCTTGGTCCCGCCGCCCTGAGAGGAGTTCACGACCAGCGATCCTTCGCGGAGCGCGACGCGAGTCAGCCCGCCGGGCACGACTTGAATCCCCTTCGACCCGGTCAGCACGAACGGGCGGAAATCGACATGGCGCGGCGCGAGGCCCGATTCGACCAAAGTCGGCACGGTCGACAGCGCGAGCGTCGGCTGCGCGATATAGCGCTGCGGCTCGGCGATCAGCGCCGCACGGAAATCGGCGATCTCTTGCCTGGACGCGGTCGGCCCGACCAGCATCCCATAGCCGCCCGACCCGTCGACCAGCTTCACCACCAGCTCGTCGAGGTGATCGAGCGTGTAGCGCAACGCCTCGGGCTCGCGGCAGCGGAAGGTCTGGACGTTGGGCAATTTCGCCTCGGCGCCGGTATAATAACGCACGATCTCCGGCATGTAGCTATAGATCGCCTTGTCGTCGGCGATGCCGTTGCCCGGCGCGTTGATGATCGCGACATTGCCGGCGGCATAGGCCGCGATCAGCCCGCGCACGCCGAGCGCCGAATCGGGGCGGAACACCAAGGGATCGAGGAAATCGTCGTCGATCCGGCGATAGATCACGTCGACCCTCACCCGCCCCGCGATCGTCCGCATCCACACGATATCGTCGTCGACGATCAGGTCGGCCCCCTCGACCAGCTCGATCCCCATCGAATCGGCAAGGAAGCTGTGCTCGTAATAGGCCGAATTATAGTGGCCGGGGGTCAGCACGACGCACACAGGGTTGTTGCCGGCCTGCGCGGGCGCGACCGACTTCATCGTCTGGAGCAAACGGTCGGGATAGGAGTCGACCGCCGCCACGCGGAACCGGCGGAACAGTTCGGGGCACAAGCGGAGCATCGCCTCGCGGTTTTCGAGCATGTAGCTGACGCCCGACGGCGTGCGCGCATTATCCTCCAGCACGAAGAAATCGTCCGGCCCAGTGCGCACCAGGTCGATCCCGCAAATATGCGCCCGGATGCCGTGCGGCGGCCGCATCCCCGCGATTTCCGGGCGGAATTGCGGATTGCCGAAGATCAGGTCGTCGGGAAGTATCCCGTCCTTCAGGATCTTCCGCGCGCCGTAGATATCGTCGAGGAACGCGTTGATCGCCTCGACCCGCTGGACCAGCCCCTCGCTCAGCCGGTCCCACTCATCCTTCAGGAACACGCGCGGCACGATGTCGAACGGGATGATCCGCTCGCTCGCATCCTCGTCGCCATAGACCGCGAAGGTGATGCCGAGCTGGCGAAAGGTCGCTTCGGCGGACTGCTGGCGGCGGCGGAGTTCGCCAGAATCGGTGGTGTCGAGCCATTCGCCCAGCGCGCCCAGCGCCGGGCGCGCCGTCGCCGACCCGCTCGTCCCCATGATCTCGTCGAACGCCGCCCCTATCGCCATCGATCCCCCAAAGCGCCGTCAGGCGTCAGGATGCCATGCTGCTATGGAAGGGGACGGCGCACAAGGGGGGACGATGCCGGCGCGGATCAGCGTGCGATCGCACTTTCCTTGCGCCATTCCTGCTCGAACGCTGCGCGCGCGTCGGCGACCAGCTTCGGCAGGAGGGCGGGTTGCAGGAATTCGCCGCCCCGGCGCTTGGTCACGTCCGCCAGTTCGGGATGGGCCGGCAGCACGACGTCGGCCTTGAGCTTCGAAAGGCGATCGAACGTCCGGCGGTAGTCCGCGACGATGCCGGGATATTGCTTGTTGCCGACCAGCTTGTTGCCCGCGACCGTCATGCTGCACGGGAACACGACGGTCTTGACCCCCGCCTTGACTCGCACCGGTAGCACCCAGGTCGTGCAGCCCGCCGTGTGCCCAGGCGTCGCCAGCGCGGTCATCGTCACGCCGCCCAGCGTCACCTTCTCGCCATCGGCCAGCACGCGATCGACCTTCACCGGCGCGAAGGTGCCGACATAATTCTGGTCGCCGAAATGCTTGCCGTTCTCCAGCGCCCAGACGTCGCCCTTCATCGCCATCATCGTGGCGCCGGTGTCGCGCTTGAGGTGCGCGAGCCCATCGGCATGGTCGAAATGCGCATGGCTGTTGAGCAGGATCCTGACGTCGGACAGCTTGACGCCGAGCGACTTGATGTTCGCCTCGATCGCCGGGACGTTCGCCGCCATCGTCCCATCCAGCAGGATCGCGCCGTCGGGCGTGGTGATCAGATAGGCGGCGAGCCCCTCGCTCCCGACATAATAGACATTGCCGATGATATGGAACGGCGCAATCGGCCGCGTCCAGGCGGGCGGATTCGCGGCCCCGATCAGGACCAGCGCCGACAGCGCGGCGGCGAACAGCCTGGCGATCATAGTTCCTCCAGCATCGACGGGGTCAGTACTTGCGGCAGCACCCGCGGTTCGCCGCCGCCCGCGGGGTAATAGAGATAGAGCGGCACGCCGGCGCGGTTGTGCGCTTCGATGAAGCGGCCCAGCACCGGGTCGCCGTTGGTCCAGTCGCCGACCAGCATGGCGATGTTCTTGCGCTTGAACGCCGCTTGCACCCCGGCCGTGTCGATCGCGACGCGCTCATTGACCTTGCACGCGACGCACCAGTCGGCGGTGAAATAGACGAACACCGGGCGGCCCTGCGCGCGCAAGGCCGCGAGCCTGGCTTCGCTGAAGGCGTTGGCGTCGGTCGCCGTCGCGGCCTGTACCGGGCGGGTCTGGATCAGCCACACGCCGGCCGTCGCGATCGCCAGCAGCATCGCGATCGCGGGCATGCCGAACGCCAGCCCGCGCGCCTGCCGCCGCCCCGCCGCCCACAGCACGATCGCGAAACCGAGCGCGGCCAGCAGCGCATAGCCCATCGCATCGACCCCGGCCTCCTTGCCCAGCACCCATGCGAGCGCGACCGCGGTCAGCCACATCGGGACCGACAGGATGCGGCGCAGCGTGTCCATCCATGCCCCCGGACGCGGCAGCCGCTTGCGCAGGGCCGGCGCGTAGCCGAGCAGCAGGAACGGCAGCGCGAGGCCCAGGCCCAGCCCGCCGAACACCGCGAGCGCCGCCGGCCAGGGCAGCACCAACGCCGCGCCCAGCGCCACACCCATGAACGGCCCCGCGCACGGCGTCGCGACGAACGCCGCCAGCGCGCCGGTCGCGAACGCCCCGCTCGCGCCGCTGGCCTGGGCGAAACGCGGCACCGGCAATTCGAACGCGCCCGCCAGGTTGAGCGAGATGCCGACCGTCAGCAGCAGCAGCAGCATGACGACGCGCGGGTTCTGCAACTGGAACGCCCAGCCGACCGCGCTGCCGCCCGCCCGCAACGCCAGGATCGTCGCGCCGAGCGCCAGGCACATCGCGACCGCGCCGCCGGCATAGGCCAGCGCCTCGTGCCGCGCGCCGCGCTCGTCGCCCCCGGCCCGCGCCAGGCTCAGCGCCTTGAGGCTCAGGATCGGGAACACGCACGGCATCACGTTGAGGATCAGCCCGCCGAGCACCGCCCCGGCGAAGGCGAGCAGCACCGCCGTCCAATCGCCCGCCGCCGCCCGCCCGGCGGCGACCACCCCCGGCGACGCCGTCACCGCGAGCGCACGGCCATCGACGCTCAACACGCCCTCAAGCCGCCCGCCACCTTTGCCCCTGGTGGTCAGGATCAGCCGGTCGCCGTCGCGGCGCACCGTCTGCGGCGCGGCATAGTCGATCAGGCCGGTCGACACCGGGTAGAAATAGGCCCCCTCGCCCTTCGCGCTCGCCGGATACGGCACCGCGATCCGCACCGCGCCGTTCGCCGCCTGATATGTCGCCGGCGATCCCAGCGGCTGCGGCAACGCCCGCCGCCAGCCATCGAACATCGCGCGCTGCGCCGGGTCGATCGCGCCGTCGCCGACCGTCAGCGTGATCGCGAAATCGCCCTGTTCGGGGACGCACAATTGCGCCGTGCAGACCAGATACGCCATATGCAGCCTGATCGGCAGCGTGGTGCCGGGCGCGAGCCCCGCCGGCACCTTCAGCGTCACGATCGGCGCATAGGGCCGCTCGAACACATAGTTCATCAGGTTGGCGATCATCAGCCGCTGCGGCGCGGGATAGGCCGGCGCGCCGACCGTCACGCCTTTCGGCACCGTCCAGTCGAGCTTGGCCGGGAACCCCGCATCGCCCGGATTCCGCCAATAGCCATGCCATCCCGGCTGCGGCTTGGTGTCGAGCGCGATGGCGACCTCGCCGCCCGCCCGTGGCGTATCGCTTTCCGCGACCAGGGCGATCCGCAGGTGCGGTCCCGGCTGGCCGAGCGCGTCCTGCGCCCGCGCCGGCATCGCCCATGCGGCGACCGCCAGCACCAGCGTCACAATGATGAAACCGAACGCCCGCATGCGACCTCTTGTCACCCATCCCGCCGCCGCGCCATAGCGGGTGGGCGGGCCAACGCCTATCCCGCTCCTCGGAGGTTTCCGATGCGTTTTCTTGCCTTCACCCCCCTCGCCCTCCTGCTGGCGGCCCCGCTCGCCGCGCAGGACACCCCGGCCCCGGTCACAACCCCGGCCCGGCCCGCGCCCAAGCTGATCGTGGTCATCTCGGTCGACCAATTCTCCGCCGACCTGTTCCAGCAATATCGCAACCGCTTCACCGGCGGGTTCAAGCGGCTGCTCGACGGCGCGGTGTTCCCGGCGGGCTATCAGAGCCACGCCGCGACCGAGACCTGTCCCGGCCATTCGACGATCATGACCGGCGACCGCCCGGCGCGCACCGGCATCATCGCCAACGACTGGGTCGACCTGAACGGCCCCCGCCCCGGCATGGTCTATTGTTCCGAGGACGAGCGCGTGCCCGGTTCGAGCTTCACCAACTATACCGCGTCCGACATCAAGCTGCGCGTGCCGACGCTGGGCGAGCGGATGAAGGATGCCGATCCGCGCGTCCGCACCGTGTCGGTCGCCGGCAAGGACCGCGCCGCGATCATGATGGGCGGGCACAAGGTCGACCAGCTCTGGTTCTGGCGCGACGGCAAGGGGTTCATCTCCTACGCCGACCGTGCGGTGCCCGCCTCGGTCGTGCGCGCCAACGCCGCCGCCGAGGCGCAGATCGCCAAGCCTGGCATAGCGTTCGCCGAACCCGACTGGTGCAAGCCGATCGACCGGGCGATCGTCGCCAACGGCAAGACCGTCGGCGCCGGCCGCTTCGCCCGTCCCGCAAAGGACGAAGGGTCGTGGAAGGCGTCCCCGGCGTTCGACACCGCGATCTTCGGCCTCGCGACGTCGATGGTGCAGGATATGAAGCTCGGCCGCGGCCCGTCGACCGACGTGCTGACGGTCGGCGCGTCGGCGACCGATTATATCGGCCACGGCTTCGGCACCGAGGGGTCGGAAATGTGCATCCAGCTCGCCAGTCTCGACCAGACGCTCGGCCGGTTCTTCGCGATGCTCGACAAGACCGGGGTCGATTACGTCGTCGCGCTGACCGCCGATCATGGCGGCAACGACATTCCGGAGCGCGAGCGCGAACGCGGCATGCCGATGGCGGCGCGGATGGACAATTCGGTCAACATCAAGACGGTGGGCCGCGACATCGCCGCCGCGCTCGGCCTGCAAGGGCCATTGCTGTTCGGCGGGGTCAATGGCGACGTCTGGCTCAGCAACAAGCTGTCGCCCGACGACCGCGCCCGCGTCCAGGCCGAAGCGGTCAGGCGCTATGCCGCCAACCCGCAAGTCGCGGCGGTCTATACGAAGGACCAGATCGCCGCCGCGCCCCTGCCCGCCGGGCCGCCCGAGACGTGGAGCCTGCTGCAACGCGCCCGCGCCTCGTTCGACGCCGAGCGATCGGGCGATATCTCGATCTTCCTCAAGCCCCGCATCACCCCGATCCCGCCCGCCACCACGCCCGCCGGCACGATCGCGACGCACGGCAGCATCTGGGATTACGACCGCCGCGTGCCGATCCTGTTCTGGCGCAAGGGCATGACCGGGTTCGAACAGCCGCTGTCGGTCGAAACGGTCGACATCATGCCCAGCCTCGCCGCCCTGGTCGGCTTCGCGCTGGCCCCCGGCGAAGTCGACGGCCGCTGCCTCGACCTCGACGGCGGGCCGGGGACCACGTGTCCGTGAAGCTCTTGTCCGTGTTCCTGCGAAAGCAGGAACCCAGGGCCAAGCGGCATGCGGTTCATGACATCATCCGGGGCTCCTGCTTTCGCAGGAGCGCGGGCTGACTCAGCGCTGCTCGTACGACCGGATACCCGGCGCCAGCTTGTTCGCCCCGACCGCCAGTTCGTCCCGCCCGACATTCGCCACGAATGCGGGGCTCTTGCCGAAACCGGGCGCGAGCGTCGCGACATTGTCGACGACCTTCAGCCCCGCCGACGAATAGGTCCGCCCTTCCGCCGCGACGACGATGAAGCCGGTCCAATTCTCCTTGTCCGGCCCGTCGGCGAAGGTGTTGCGCGCGATCAGGCCGGTGCCGCCTTCCGACAGGTCGATCATGTAATTGGTCTTGCGGCCCTGGCTGTCGTCGAAGCTGTTGTCGGTGATCGACACGTTCGGCACGCGCAGCTTGACATAATGCCCGCCGGTGCCGCGCTCGAACCGCGATCGGGTGATCGTCACCGACCCCTTGTTGGCGAGATAGATCGAGTGCGCGCAATCGGGCGTCTCGTCGCACTGGCCCAGCCCGGCGAAGGTCGAATGGTCGATGACGATCCGCTGCCCCGCCGGCTCGCCGCCCAATATGCCTTCCTGGCTGTCGAGGAACATCGAATTGCGCACGGTCAGATTGCCCAGCTCCGTGCGGATGCCCGCGCCGTTGCCGTCCGATACGCGGATGTTGCGGAACACCAGCCCGTCGACCGTCGACGACAGCCCGCGCAGCACGAACGCCGCCTTGCCCTCGCACGCCTCGCCGTCGAAGATCGCGGTGCCGGGCTGGACCGCCTTGAAGGTGATGTTGCCGCCAGACTGCACGGTGCATTGCCTGTAGACGCCCGGCGCGATCAGGATCGTCGCGGTGCCCATCCGGATCGACTGCACCGCGTCGTCGAGCGCGCTGAAGGTCTGGCCGGTCTCCTGCACCGTGAAGGGCGCCGACGCCGATTGCGCGGCGGCCGGCGCGGCGATCAGCGGCAGAAGGGCGAGCAGGACGTGACGCATGGGAAGACTCCTTTGCGCGCGCAATACTCTCCGGCATCGCGAATCCCGAAGCGCGATTGACGGTTAACGCACCGCAGAAAGGCCAGCAGCCGCGGCGAGATATGAACGCCGCGGCATGCTGCCCCATGCCGGGACGGTCGGCTCAGTCCAGATTCGGCCGCAGCCAGCGCTGGACCGTCGCCATGTCGGCGCCGCGCCGCGCGGCATAGTCCTCGGCCTGATCCATCCCGACCCGCGCGACGCCGAAATATTCCGACTGCGGGTGCCCGAAATAAAAGCCGCTGACCGCCGCCGTCGGCAGCATCGCGAAGCTTTCGGTCAGCGAAATGCCGGTCGCGTGATGCGCGTCGAGCAGCTTGAACAGGATCGGCTTCAGGCTGTGGTCGGGACAGGCCGGATAGCCGGGCGCCGGGCGGATGCCGCGATATTGCTCCTTGATCAGCGCCTCGTTGGTCAGTTGCTCGCCCTCGGCATAGCCCCACAGGGTCGTGCGGACATGCTGGTGCAGCCGCTCGGCCATCGCCTCGGCCAGGCGGTCGGCCAGCGCCTTCAGCAGGATGTCCGAATAATCGTCGATCGCCGCCTTGAACCGCGCGAGGTGCGGCTCGATGCCGTGGATGCTGACTGCGAACCCGCCGATCCAGTCGCCCGCCGGGTCGATGAAGTCGGCCAGGCACATGTTCGCGCGGCCCTCGCGCTTGGCGATCTGCTGGCGCAGGAACGCCAGGCGGACGGTGTCCTCGCCGTCGACCAGGTTCAGCAGGTCCAGCGACCGCAACTGGTCCGCGGTCCACTCGCCCTCGGGCGCGACCACGACATCGTCCTCGTACCGCGCGCACGGCCACAACCCGACCACGGCGCGCGCCGTCAGCCATTTCTCGGCGATGACGCGATCGAGCATCTTGTTGGCGTCGGCGAACAGCGACTTGGCGCTTTCGCCCACCACCGCATCGTCGAGGATCGCCGGATACACGCCCGCCAGTTCCCAGGCGCGGAAGAACGGCGTCCAGTCGATGCACTCGCGCAGGTCGGTCAGGTCCCAGTCGGTGAAGACGTGGCGCCCCGGTTGCTTCGGCGCGGGCGGCTTGAGCGCCATGTCGGCGACGAAGCCGTTGTCGCGCGCGACTTGCAGCGGCAGCAGTTCGCTCTGCGCACGGCCGGCGCGCTGGCGGCGGACGTCCTCATATTCGTCGGCGATCTTCGCCACATAATCGTCGCGGATCGTGTCGCTGACCAGGGTCGTCGCGACACCCACCGCGCGGCTGGCGTCGAGCACATGGACCACCGGCCCGTCATAGGCCGGCGCGATGCGCAAGGCGGTGTGGACCTTCGACGTCGTCGCGCCGCCGATCAGCAACGGCATCGTCATGTTCGACCGCTTCATCTCCTCGGCGACCGTCACCATCTCGTCCAGGCTCGGGGTGATGAGCCCCGACAACCCGATCATGTCGGCGTCGTTCTCGTTCGCCGCCTCCAGGATCTTCGACCACGGCACCATCACGCCCAGGTCGACCACCTCGAACCCGTTGCATTGCAGGACGACGCCGACGATGTTCTTGCCGATGTCGTGCACGTCGCCCTTGACGGTCGCCATCACGACCTTGCCCTTGCCCTTCGCGCCCGGCTCCTTCTGCGCCTCGATGAAGGGCAGCAGATGCGCCACCGCCTTCTTCATGACGCGCGCGCTTTTAACGACTTGCGGCAGGAACATCTTACCCGATCCGAACAGGTCGCCGACGACGTTCATGCCGTCCATCAGCGGCCCCTCGATCACTTCGATCGGCTTGGCGACGCCCAGACGCGCTTCCTCGGTATCCGCGACGACATATTGGTCGAGGCCCTTGACCAGCGCATGTTCGAGCCGCCTGGCGACGTCCCAGCCGCGCCATTCCTCGGCGGCCTTCTCCGCCGCCGCATCGGTGCCGCGATATTTCTCCGCCAGCACCACCAGCCGCTCGCCCGCGTCGGGATCGCGGTTCAGGATGACATCCTCACACGCGGTGCGAAGTTCCGGCTCGATCATGTCGTACACGTCGAGCTGGCCGGCATTGACGATCGCCATGTCCATGCCCGCCGGGATGGCGTGATAGAGGAACACCGAGTGCATCGCCTTGCGGACGACCTCGTTGCCGCGGAAGCTGAAGCTCAGGTTCGATAGCCCGCCCGAAATATGGCAATGCGGACAGCGTTTCCTGATCTCGCGCGTCGCCTCGATGAAATCCATGCCGTAATTGTTATGCTCCTCGATCCCCGTCGCGATCGCGAACACATTGGGGTCGAAGATGATGTCCTCGGGCGGAAAACCGATCCCGGTCAGCAGCTTATAGGCTCTTTCGCAGATATCGACCTTGCGGTCCCTGGTATCGGCCTGACCGACCTCGTCGAACGCCATGACGACCGCCGCCGCGCCGTACGCCATGCACTTGCGGGCGTGCTCCAGGAACTGTTCCTCACCCTCCTTCATGCTGATCGAATTGACGATCGGCTTGCCCGACACGCATTTCAGCCCCGCCTCGATCACCGACCATTTCGAGCTGTCGATCATGAACGGCACGCGCGCGATATCGGGCTCGGCGGCGATCAGCTTGAGGAAGGTCGTCATGGCGAATTCGGCGTCGAGCAGCCCTTCGTCCATGTTGATGTCGACCACCTGCGCGCCATTCTCGACCTGCTGGCGCGCGACCTCGACCGCCTTGGCGTAATCGCCCGCCATGATGAGCTTCTTGAACGCCGCCGATCCGGTGACGTTGGTGCGCTCGCCGACATTGACGAAATTGGTGGAGGAAGTGGTCGTGGTCATTTTTCTTCTTCGCTCCCCTCCCTGGAAGGGAGGGGCTGGGGGGTGGGTTGGCCGCCGCAAGCGGTTCGGCTGGGGGAGAACACCCACCCCTAACCCCTCCCTTCCAGGGAGGGGAACAGGGCGGATATTATCGTTGCGCCTAAGCCGCCATCGTCATCGGTTCGAGGCCCGCCAGACGCGTGCGCACCTCGGGCGTCGCCAGCACGCGCGGCGGCAGGCCGCGCACGAAGTCGGCGATCGCCTTGATGTGCGCGGGCGTCGACCCGCAGCAGCCGCCCAGGATGTTGACCTGCCCGGCATTCGCCCATTCGCCGACCAGCCCCGCGGTGGTGTCCGGCAATTCGTCATACGCGCCGAGTTCGTTGGGCAGGCCGGCATTGGGATAGACCATGATCAGCGTGTCGGCGATTTCAGACAGCGTCTTGACATGTGGGCGTAACTGCTCGGCACCGAACGAACAATTCAGTCCGATCGTCAGCGGCCTGGCATGACGCACCGCGTGCCAGAACGCCTCGACCGTATGCCCCGACAGGTTGCGCCCCGACAGGTCGGTCAAGGTCATCGACAGCATGATCGGCAAGTCGCGGCCCAGCGCCGCGCCCGCCTCGATCGCCGCCATGATCCCGGCCTTGGCGTTCAGCGTGTCGAACACCGTCTCGATCAGCACGAAATCGACCCCGCCTTCGACCAGCGCGTCGATCTGCTCGCGATACACGTCCTTCAGGTAATCGAAGTCGATCTCGCGAAAGCCGGGATCGTTGACGTCGGGCGACAGCGACAGCGTCTTGTTGGTCGGCCCGATCGCCCCGGCGACGAAGCGCGGGCGGCCGTCCTTCGCCTGGAATTCGTCGGCGACGCGGCGCGCCATCCTGGCGCTTTCGCCATTGATCTCGCGCACCAGAGCTTCCGCGCCGTAATCGGCCTGGCTGATGCGATTGGCCGAGAAGGTGTTGGTCTCGGCGATATCCGCACCGGCCTCGAAATAGGCGCGGTGGATGCTCTCGGGCACCTCCGGCTTGGTCAGCGCGAGGATGTCGTTATTGCCCTTCTGGTCATGGGCGAGGCCCAGCGACCCGGCATAGTCCGCCTCGGACAGCTTCCAGTTCTGGATCTCCGTCCCGAACGCGCCGTCGGTGATCAGGATGCGCTTGGCGGCTTCCGCCAGCAATTGTTCTCTAGCCGTTGCCATCTTCATTCCCTCGTCATTCCCGCGAAAGCGGGAACCCATCTCCCGACCGTCTCACCCTGTTGCGCCCGAAGGAGCTGGGTCCCCGCTTTCGCGGGGATGACGGATTTGTTTACGCCGCCACCACTTTCGCCTCGCCCTTCGGCCGGATGCCGAGCAAGTGGCAGATCGCGTAGCTCAGTTCCGCCCGGTTGAGCGTGTAGAAATGAAAGTTGCGCACGCCGCCCGCATAGAGCCGACGGCACAGTTCGGCGGCGATCGTCGCCGCGACGAGCTGGCGCGCGGCGGGGTGGTCGTCGAGCCCCTCGAACAAATGCCCCATCCACCCCGGCACCGCGGTGTTGCACATCGCCGACATCCGCTTGACGCTGGCGAAGTTCATCACGGGCATGATCCCCGGCACGATCTCGGCATCGATCCCCGCCGCGGCGGCGGCATCACGGAAGCGGAAGAAGGTATCCGCCTCATGGAAGAATTGCGTGATCGCGCGCGTCGCGCCGGCATCGATCTTGCGCTTCAAATTGTCGAGGTCGTGGCCGCTGTCCGGCGAGTCCGGGTGGCATTCGGGATAGGCCGCGACCGAAATCTCGAACGGGTGGAGCTTGCGCAGCCCCGCGACGAGATCGGCGGCATTCTCATATCCGCCCGGATGCGTCGCGTACTTCGTGCCCGCCGTCGGCGGATCGCCGCGCAACGCGACGATATGCCGCACGCCGGCGTCCCAATAGGCATTGGCGACCGCGTCGATTTCCGCGCGCGTCGCCTCGACACAGGTCAGGTGCGCCGCCGCCGGAATGTCCGTCTCGCGCGCGATCCGCGCCACCGTCGCGTGGGTGCGCTCGCGCGTCGTGCCGCCGGCGCCATAGGTCACCGACACGAAACGCGGGCCGAGGGGCCGGAGCGTCTGCACCGACTCCCACAAGGTCTCTTCCATCTTCTCGGTCTTGGGCGGGAAGAATTCGAAGCTGACCGCCGCGTCGCCGGCCAGGTCCGCGAACATCGGTGTCGCCAGCGCGCGCCGCGCCTCCGGCATGTTCTCGACCGACCCCATCACGCTGCCTCCTTCACCCGCACCGGCACGCCAGACTTGCGCGCCAGCCACAATTTCACCGTCAGTTCGCCGCCCTCCAGCGTCTCGGTCCGCACCGGCGCGAGCCCCGCGCCGGCGAACCAGCCGAGCATCTGTTCGTCCGAAAAGCCGAGCCGCGCATGCGCATCGCGCGTCCTCAATTCCTCGCGGCCGTGCGGCGCGAAATCGACGATCAGCAATCGCCCGCCGGGCGACAGCACCCGCGCGGCCTCGGCGATCGCCGCATCCGGCGTCTGCGCGAAATGGAGGACATGGTGCAGGATCGCGAGGTCCGCCGCCGCCGCGTCGAGCGGCAGCGCGTAGAGATCGGCCTGGCGCAGTTCGGCATGGTCGAGCCCGCGCTCGGTCAGCTTGGCGCGCGCCAGCCGCAGCATCTCGCTGCTGCGGTCGATGCCGATCGCATGATCCGCCTGCCCCGCGAACAGTTCGAGCATTCGCCCGGTCCCGGTGCCGATATCGACCAGCCGGTCGACCCGCGCGTCGCCCAACACCGCGGCCATCGCCGCTTCGACCTGTTCCTCGGCGATGTGGAGCGAGCGGATCGCGTCCCACTCGCCGGCATTGCTTTCGAACCAGCCTGCCGCATGTGCCGCGCGGTCGGCGCGCACCGCCGCCAGCCGCGCCGCATCCGCCTCGGCCCGGGCGTGCGCGCGGTCGCCTTCCCACGCGTCGAGCGCGGCGCAGAGCGGCGTCACCACATCCCGCGCGCCCATCGCGACGAACACCCAGCTACCTTCCTTGCGGCGCTCGACGATGCCGGCGTCGGCCAGGATCTTGACGTGGCGCGACACGCGCGGCTGGCTCTGGCCCAGCACTTGCGCGAGTTCGCCGACCGACAGCTCCATCGACCGCACCAGCGCGACGATGCGAAGCCGGGTCGCATCGGCAAGCGCACGGAAGATGTCGAGCGTGTTCGGCATGTCGCATAGAGATATAAAGATATCTTTATATCACGTCAACGCGTTGCGCGGGGAACCGCCGCACGATAGCGGTGTTGGCAAGCTTCTACCCAGGAGATTCATGATGACCAAGGCTCTGATCCCGCTCGCGCTCGCCGCCCTCGCGCTCGCCGCATGCAGCCAGAAGGCGCAGGACGAGGCCACCACCGCCGCCAACACGATGTCCGCCGACGCCAACGCCACGATGGCGAAAGCCGCCAACGACGTGGATGCCGCCGCCGACAAGGCGTTCGGCGCGGCGGAGAACGGCATGGACAGGATCGGCAACGCGGCGGCCGACGCGAAGAACAAGGCCGGCGCGGCGTTGAAGGACGCCGGCAACGAGATCGAGGATTAGAAACAGCCGTCACCCCAGCGAAAGCTGGGGTCTCCGGCCGCATGAGATCCCAGCTTTCGCTGGGATGACGGAGGTAAGATGATCCGCGCTTTAGGTTTGACTCCCCTGCTTCTCCTCGCCGCCTGCGGCTCGCACGACAAAGACGCCGGCGCGGTGTCGCCCGAGGAAGACCGCATGCTCAACGAAGCGGCGGCGTCGCAGGATATCAACGCCACCGCGCCGGTCGGCGCCGACGCCAACGCAACCGATCCGGGGAACGCCCAATGACCGGAGCCAACATCTCTCGGCGCCGCCTCGGCTCCAGCCTGCTTCATACCCCCAAGCTTTGCCTGGGCGGCAACGTGTTCGGCTGGACCGCCGACAAGGCGACCAGCTTCGCCGTGCTCGACGCCTTCGCCGATGCCGGCGGGACGCTGGTCGATACCGCCGACGTCTATTCGGCCTGGGTGCCGGGACACGAAGGCGGCGAGTCCGAGATCGTGATCGGCGAATGGCTCAAGGCGAGCGGCAGGAAGATCGGCGTCGCGACCAAGGTCGGCATGCTGCCCGGTGAGGGTGGCGAAAAGCTGGCGCCGGCGCGGATCGCCGCCGCGTGCGACGCGTCGCTCAAGCGGCTCGGCGTCGAGCAGATCGCGCTGTATTACGCACACCAGGACGACGAGGCGACGCCGCAAGAGGCCTATATGGAAGCCTTCGCCAGGCTGGTCGCGGCGGGCAAGGTCGCGACGCTCGGCGCGTCCAACTTCCACGCCGCGCGGCTCAAGTCCGCCAACGATATCGCGCGCGCCGCCGGTCAGCCGCACTTCGAGGCGTTGCAGCCCGAATACAACCTCGTCAGCCGCCACAAGTTCGAAGGCGAGCTTCAGGATTATTGCGTCGAGCACAATATCGGCGTGCTGCCCTATTACGGGCTCGCCTCGGGCTTCCTGACCGGCAAGTATCGTTCCGCCGACGATTTCGGAAAGAGCGTGCGCGGCGGCCGGATGCAGGCCTATCTCGACGGCAAGGGGCCGGCGGTGCTCGCGGCGATGGACGCGGTGGCCGCCGAAACCGGCGCGACGCTGGCGCAGATCGCGCTGGCATGGCTCGCCGCGCAGCCGGGCGTCACCGCACCGATCGCCAGCGCGACCAGCGTCGCGCAATTGCGGGAATTACTACCCGCGATGGACCTGGAACTCAGCGCGGACCAGCTCGACAAACTCGACGCCGCCGGCGCCTGAGCGGGCACGGACGATGCACCTCGACATCATCCAATCGCTGTCGATCGCGGGCGATACCGCCAAGGCCAATGACGACCGCACCGGCGCGGGGCACGCAAGCGCCTGGATCATCGACGGTGCGACCGACCTCGGCGATCCGGGATTGCTCGGCGACCACGGCGGCGCGGCATGGATCGCCGCCGAGGCCGACCACGCCTTCGCCGCCGCGCCATCGGCCTCGATCGAGGCGATGTGCCGCTTCGTCTTCGCAACGGTCGCCGCGCGCTTCGCCGAGGACCGCGTGCGCGAGCCCGAGCCGTGGGAAATCCCGTCCGCCGCCTTCCTCGCCGTCGCGGTCGCCGGCAACGTGCTCGACTGCGCCTGGCTGGGCGACTGCCCTGCTTTGCTCATCCACGACGGCGCGGCGATCCCGATCGGCCCCGAAATCGACGTCCGCGACGGCGAAAGCGACCTCGCACGCAGCGTCGCGCAGCACGGCCTCGGCGCGATCCGCCGCGCCCCGCCGGTACTGGAGACGCTGCGCACCGTCCGCGCCAACCCCGACCGCCGCATCCTCGGGGTCGATCCGGCCGGCGCCGACCACATCCTCTATTCGAGCCAGCCCTGCGTGGCGGGCGACGAACTGCTGATGATGACCGATGGGTTCAGCGCGGCGATCGACCTGTACCGCCTGATCGACCGCCACGACCTGCCCGCTTTGCTCGCCGCCGACGGCCTGCACGGGATCGCCGCGCGACTCCGCGCCGCCGAAGCGTCCGACGCCGATTGCACCCGCTGGCCGCGCTTCAAGCAGGGCGACGACGCCACCGCGATCTGGCTGCGCGTCGCGGGCTGAACCGTGTCGAGCGAAGGTCACGAAGTTGCGCCCAGGCGGAGCTTGTCTTCGATTGGTCGCGGCTTAGCCCCAGATTGGCTGATGGAGTCCAAAATGGCTCAAATTCAAGTTGATATCCATTTCCGACCGGCTCATTCTGCTCGCCTCGAGAGGAGACCAGTGATGGACAACAAGGAAGCGGAAGCCCTTCAGGCGCAGCTCGATCGGCTCAACAATGCGGTAATCAACCGCAATGAACCAGAAATCCAAATGGTCACGCGCAAGCCCAATTTACAAGGCGATGCGATCTTCGGCGGAAAGGATGACGGCACCGGCGGCGGCTGATCGTTCGGCGACGAGCGACCGGACATGCTCACGGCCGATCTCGATCTTACCAATCTCGATTCTCCCGTCGGCCTGGCCGGCGGGAGTATTTTTGTGGGGGAGTCGGTCGTCACCCCATATGCGCATCGACTGACGCGCGCGCTCGTTGTCGAATCGGACGATCAAATCGCCATCGCCTGTCTTGAGCGCTATCCGGGTGACCCGTCCGGAATCGAACATGTCCGCGTCGCCGGTGATGACGGGGCCAGGCACGTCGACCGCGTCCGCACCCACTTGCTTGACTGGGGGCTACTCCGCATCGCCCGGTCGTCAGGCACAGTCTCGTACGAAGCATCGCAGGTCCACGTCGCCCCCGTCTATCTGTGCGCTGGCCCCGATCGCGTGCGGATCGACTGGGACTGCTCCCGCCTGCTCACCGCGCGGGGCAGCGCGCCGGTCGATACCGAGATGATGATGGCGCAACTGGGCGGGTGCTCGCCCTATTCGACGCGGACGCTGGTGCGCGGCATGTATCGATCGACCGCGGGTGCAACGCTGATCGCCCACAACGGCCGGGTCGATACCCGGCTGGGCTCCACGACCCGCGGCGCCGTGCCGCAACCGCTTGCGGCGGGCACGTCGCCGCAGGATATGCTGTTCGATACGTTGACGGCCTTGCTCGCCGCGCGCGACATCGTACCGCGCCGGCTGGCGATCGAAATCAGCGGCGGCATGGATTCGGCGCTGGTCGCGCTGGCGGCCGCCGCGCGGTTCGGACCGGACTTGCTGAGCTATGGCGCGCAATTCGACGGCACGATGGGCGACGCGCAACGCGGTCGCCGGCAGCTGTTGTGCGCGCACGGCGGATATCGCGACATCGAGTTTCCGGCGAATCGCTTCCTGCCCTTCGCGCCCGAAAGCCCCCGCCGCGCGCGGTTCGGCGTATGGCCGCAGGACGAAAATTATCCCGAAATATTCGACGCGATCTTCGGTGTGCTCGCGCGCGCCGGAATCGATACGCTGGCCAGCGGGTTTGGCGGCGACGAACTCTACGTCGCCTATCGCGGCGAGGAGCCTGACGACGACTCCCCCTTCATCGACAATCATCCGTTCCTGACCGCCGCCAGTCGGCCGCTCGTCGAGCGCGGCGCCGCGAGCGAAACCGGCGGGATCGTGGCCAAGACCAGCTGGCTATCGACCCACGGCCGTGCGCAGCGATTGCTGCGCCACGGCATCTGGCCGATCTATCCGTACATCAATCCAACCCTTGCCCGTTACGTCTCCAGCCTGCCCTGGGAGTATCGCCGCGATCGCGCGCTGTTGCGGCAGACGCTCACGGCGCGGCTGGGCAATCCGGTGTTCGAACACGATTATATCAAGGAAAATTTCGGGGAAATCGCCGTCGCGGGCATCGCGGGCAATCGCGATTATCTTCGCGGCATGGTCGAACGGTCGCACGTGCTCGCCGAGCCGCTGGTCGATCGAACGCGGATTCTGATGGCGCTCGATGGCGATATCGGCGCGTTACCGGGCACCACCTGCGGGCTGTTGTTCAACATGTTGACCGCCGCCTGCTTTTTCGACGATCCGAGCAAGGCGGCGACATCACCGAGCCAGGGCTGCGCATCGCCTGCCGACTGATGAGCAATAGGCCCGGCAATGGTTCTGCCGGGCCTAAAGCATCCCTTCCCCAGGAAGATCCCTATCGTTCGCCGCCTACGCCGCGAACTGGTTCATCGTATTGTGCACGCCGCCAGCCTTCAGCGCGGCCTCGCCGGCGAAATACTCCTTGTGATCGTCGCCGATGTCGGAGCCCGACATGTTCTGGTGCTTCACGCACGCAATCCCCTGACGAATCTCCGCGCGCTGGACGTTCCTGACATAGCCCAGCATCCCCTCGTCGCCGAAATATTCCCTGGCGAGATTGTCGGTCGACAGCGCCGCGGTGTGATAGGTCGGCAGCGTGATCAGGTGATGGAAGATCCCCGCCCGCGCCGCCGCGTCCTTCTGGAACGTGCGGATACGCTCGTCGGCTTCCTGGGCCAGTTCGGTATCGTCATACTCCATGCTCATCAGCCGGTCGCGCTCGAACCCCGAAACGTCCTTCCCGGCTTCCTTCCACGCATCAAACACTTGCTGGCGGAAGTTCAGCGTCCAGTTGAAGCTTGGCGAGTTGTTGTAGACCAGCTTGGCGGTCGGATGGACCGCGCGGATGCGGTCGACCATCGACGCGATCTGTTCGATGTGCGGCTTCTCGGTCTCGATCCACAGCAGGTCGGCGCCGTTGTCGAGGCTGGCGATGCAATCCATCACGCAGCGATCCGCCCCGGTCCCTTCGCGGAACTGGAACAGGTTCGACGGCAACCGCTTCGGCTTCATCAGCTTGCCGCCACGATTGATGACGACATCGCCGTTGATGGTCGACAGGTCGCTGACCTCCTCGCAATCGAGGAACGAATTATACTGGTCGCCGAGGTCGCCCGGTTCCTTCGACACCGCGATCTGCTTGGTCAGCCCCGCGCCCAGCGAGTCGGTGCGGGTGACGATGATCCCGTCCTCGACGCCGAGTTCGAGGAAGGCGTAGCGGCACGCCCGCACCTTCGCCAGGAAGTCCTCGTGCGGCACGGTGACCTTGCCGTCCTGGTGCCCGCACTGCTTCTCGTCGCTGACCTGGTTCTCGATCTGCAGCGCGCAGGCGCCCGCCTCGATCATCTTCTTCGCCAACAGATAGGTCGCCTCGGCATTGCCGAACCCGGCGTCGATATCGGCGATGATCGGCACGACATGCGTCTGGTAATTATCGATCGCATGGATCAGCCGCTGCTCGGCGACCGCGTCGCCGTTCTGGCGCGCCTTGTCGAGTTCGCGGAACATCATCCCCAGCTCGCGCGCGTCGGCCTGGCGCAGGAAGGTGTAGAGCTCCTCGATCAGCGCCGGGACGCTGGTCTTTTCGTGCATCGACTGGTCGGGCAGCGGGCCGAACTCGCTGCGCAAGGCGGCAACCATCCAGCCCGACAAATAGAGGTAGCGCCGCTCGGTCGAACCGAAATGCTTCTTGATGCTGATCATCTTCTGCTGGCCGATGAAACCGTGCCAGCAACCGAGCGACTGCGTGTACCTGGCCGGATCGGCGTCATAGGCCGCCATGTCGCGGCGCATGATCGCCGCCGTATAGCGCGCGATGTCGAGACCGGTCCGGAAACGGTTCTGCGCCCGCATCCGCGCCACTGCCTCGGGGCTGATCCCGTCCCACCTGCCGTTGTGGCCCGCGATCAGCTGGCCGGTCTGCGCGATATTGTCCTGATAGGTCACGATGTCGTCCTCGGTTATGATGGGCGATCGTGTAAGGCAATTTACAACGGCATTGGCGCCTTGAGGTGCGGAATACGGCGTAACCCTGTCAGCACGCCACCTCCTCATGATGTCATGTTGTAAATTATTTTCGACACTTGCTGCGCCGATTCTGCCGATCGGGCAGTTTGTGCTAGAGACGCCCCAACACCGGAGAATCGAATGTCAGATACCCCCGAACTCTACCGCAACCGCGCCGCGATGGAGCGCGCCAACGCCGCCGCCAGCTCGCTCGACAATGTCCGCGCGCGTTGCGAACGTGCCGCGATGGCGTGGGAAGAAATGGCCGAACGCCTGGAACGCACCTCGAAACTGCGCAGCGAACGCGAAGACGCCGCCGCCAGGGCCGCCGAGCAGCGGCAGTTGATGGCGGCGGAGTGAGGCGAATAGCGGAGCTAGTCGCCGCTCGCCTAAGCGACGCGAACGCCCGGACGGCGGGTCGCCAAAGCGAACCCGGCCGACGACGCGGCTTTGCCGCGGCGGACGATCGCCCCTCGCCAAACCTGCCAGCATAATTAGCGGTGGCCGCGAAGATCGTCCGGCGGACGGCTCGGGTCGCTGCGGAGGACTGGGCAAATTTGCCATCGGGCAAGTGACGTCACAGGTCCGGCGCGCGACCGTCCCCTTCCTTCGACGCCTTCGCTTTCTGGGCTCGCGCCTCTTTCACGGCCAGCCCGGTCGTCTTGCTCAGGGCCGCATCGGCGCTGTCGAAATCGATGACGGCGACGGTCAAACGCTTCGCCAGGGTCATGTCCAACGTCAATATCTCCACCGCGACGATCCGCCCGCAACCGGAAGCGCCGAGACCGAAAGGCCGCCTTCCGTCGACCGCGGCATTGCTGTTGCTGCCAAATTGAGAGTTGCGGAGCTGCTGACTGACGATGTTCTGGCAATCCGTGCCAAGACCACCGCTTTTCAGTTTCGACTGTGCATCGAACGACCAGACCAGATATTGCTGGCCGCTTTCCTACAGCCCCGGCGACATGATAGGATGCGATCCGCTCTTTGACAGTTTGAATATCCCCGCGCCGTCGCAAGCAATCCCAGGGCTTGCGCGCCGCACCATCCACGCCGCGAAATTGGCCAATGTCGCGCGGCGGCGCGCGACCGCCTTAGGACGGATCGACATTCAGAAATCCCCGTCACCCCGGCCTTGTGCCGGGGTCCACTACACCTCAGCGCCTGGGCCTTTGAGCCTCTTGTCCCACGCTTGCCTCCCGGTGACCCCCGGCACAAGCCTGTCCTGAGCGACGCCGCAGGCGGCGTCGAAGGGGCCGGGGTGACGGAGAACAAGACTGCAACCGACCCGCTCAATTCTGAATGTCGATCCGCCTTAGTGTGACCCTGGTGTGACCTTTCGCGCCCACCAGCGATGGCGAAGTCGCTCCCGCGGCACCTTCCGGTTCAATCCCCGCCGAAGGTGAACGCGCTGACCCCGCGCTCGCGTTCGTTGATCAGCAGCGCGCGGCCCGCCGGCGGGGCGCTGCGTTGCGGGCATGCCATGCGCCCGCACGCGCGGCAGCCGAGGCCGATCGGCGTCCCCTCGCTTTTCAGGTCCAGCCCGCGCGCCGCCGTCAGGCTGCCGGCGAGATCGGCGGCGATGCCGAGGCCGATCGCGAACTCGACCGGGACCATGCCGTATCGTCGCCCCTGCGGCGTCACCGTGCGCGACAAAGTCAACCAGCGCGCGCCGTCCTCCAGCTCGACCAGTTGCACCGCGATATCGCCGGGCCGGTCGAACGCATGATGGACGCGCCATAGCGGGCACCGCGCGTCGCTTTCGGTCAGCGGCGATCCGCTCGCGCCCGAAAAGCGCTTCGACGCCTGCCCGGCACGATCGATGCGGACCATGAAGAACGGCAGCCCGCGCGCACCGACGCGTTGCAGCGTGGTGAGCCGGTGCGCGACTTGCTCGAACCCCGCGCCGAACCGCCGCTGCAGCAGTTCAAGGTCGTAGCCGGTCGCCTCGCACGCGCGCAGGAAACGGGCATAGGGCATCATCACCGCCGCCGCGAAATAGCCGGTGAGGTAGCGGCGATAGAGCCGTTCGGCGGCGCGGTCGGCGAACCCCGCGCCGCGGACCAGTGCCTCGATCGCGTCGCGCGCCTCGATCTGGCCGAGCTGGTAGGCGGCGGCGAAGGTCCGGCTCGCCGGGTCGAGCGTTTCCGACAATTGCAGCTGCCGCGCGTGGAGATCGGTACGGCGCAGCAGATCGGGCATCACGTCGACCGGCAGGATGCGGATCGTCAGCTGATGCCTGGCGCGCAGCCGCTCGGCGATCGCGCCGTACAAATCGCCCGCCCCGAGCCGCACTTCGTCGGCCAGCGCTTCGGCCGCGGCGTCGAGATCGGCGAAATGCCCACGCCACCGTTCGATCTCGCGGCGCAGCTCGGCGATCGGATCGGCCGCCGGCGCGACGCCGTCCGGCCCCGCCGCGACGCCCATGCGGTCGAACGCGCGCGCGAACGCTTCCGCGCCGCCGGGCGCGCCCGCCAGCCATTCCTCGACCTCGTTACGGTCGATCTCCAGGTCGGCGAACATCGGGTCCGCCAGCCGCCGCCGGATCGCCGCCGCGCCACCACCGGGCTCGCCGGCCGCCAGCGCGCGCGGATCGAAGTCGAACGTCTCGGCCAGCTTGACCAGCAGGGCCGCCGATACCGGACGCTGGTTCTTTTCGACCAGATTGAGGTAGCTGGGGGAGATCGCCAGCATCTCCGCCATCGCCGCCTGGGTCAGCCCCTCCCGCCGCCGCAACCGCCGCACCGCATGCCCCGCCAATATCTTGCGTTCGGCCATCCCGTCCTCGTGAAAAATTTACAACATTACTATACCTTCTTGAACTTGCCTACACAACCAAACCCCGCGCGCCAGTTGAACCGGGCTTTCTTCCACGAGGTTCAGGCATATTGTCTGCCCATGGCCAGCCCGCTGGCGTCGAAGAATGTAAAGGAATAGACATGTCGAACGAACCGCAACGTGTCCGCGCCGTCTTCTCGACCGAGGATTTCGGGCTGATGAAGGAAGCCGTCGGCGCCTATGTCCGCCAGATCGCCGACGACCCCAAATCGGCCAAATTCTCCAACCTCTATCACCGCCTCGGCCGCGTCGGCTGAGGCTGGGCCGCCCGTCGGGGCGGCCACGATTTCCTGGGGAGGAAAGGATGCCCGTCGGGTCCGCCCGGCGGGCATTTTCGCGCCAACGAAGCGCCTGCCTAACGCTTGCTCAAGGCGCGCAACGCTTCTCGATCTTTCTTCATTATCTCGCGCGCCACCTTCATTTGTTGCTCGAAACTGGCGGTCCCGGCGCGCGCACCCTCACGCTGGTTCAAGCCTTCGGGTTCACGCTTGGTCGTCATGATCGAACAATAACATTCTGATCGCTACCGTCCAACCGTATCGACTGGCGTCAAGCCGCGGTCCACCCGCCGTCGACCGACAGGTTGGCGCCGGTGATCGCCTTCGCCTCGTCGCGGCACAGGAACAAAGCGAGTGCGGCCACCTGTTCGGGTGTCACGAATTCCTTGGTCGGCTGCGCGGCGAGCAGGACGTCGTTCATCACTTGCTCGCGGGTCAGCCCGCGCGCCTCCATCGTGTCGGGGATCTGGTTCTCGACCAACGGCGTCCAGACATAGCCGGGCGAGATACAGTTCGCGGTGATGCCATGCGTCGCGACCTCCAGTGCCACCGCCTTGGTCATCCCGGCGATACCGTGCTTGGCGGCGACATAGGCCGACTTGTTGGGGCTCGCGACCAGGCTGTGGGCCGACGCGGTGTTGATGATCCGGCCCCACTTCCTCGCCTTCATGTGCGGGACGGCGGCGCGCACGGCGTGGAACGCGCTCGACAGGTTGATCGCGATGATCGCGTCCCATTTGTCGACCGGGAATTCGTCGATCGGCGCGACATGCTGGATGCCGGCATTGTTGATGACGATGTCGGGACCGCCGAGTTCGTCATGACAGCGCGCGACCATCGCCGCGATCTGGTCGGGCCTGGTCATGTCGGCCGGATCGTAGAGCGCCGTGGCGCCGCTCGCGGCGGCGAGTCCCGCGCGCTCCGCCTCGATCGCGGCGGCGTCGCCGAACCCGTTGATCATCACCGCCACGCCCTCGGCGGCAAGCGCCTTGGCATAGGCCAACCCGATCCCCGACGTGGAACCGGTAACGATCGCGCTCTTGCCCTTCAGAAACATTGCTCGACTCCGTACGTGACTTTGCCGTCGCAAGACCCGATCATACCGGCGATTGCAACCGCGCCAAGCTCGGCGCATTGATACGCAACGATAACGATCAGGGGATTCCTCAATGCGGCTCGACGATTTCGACCCGAACATCAATGTCGAGGACCAGCGCGGATCGGGCGGTGGGTTCGGCGGCTTCGGCGGCGGTGGCGGGGGCGGCGGATTGTTGCTCGCGTTCCTGCCGATGGTGTTCAGCCGGTTCGGCTGCTTCGGGGTCGCCGTGCTCGCCGGCATCTTCTTCCTGTTCAGCGGCGGGTTGCAGATGGTCGGCGGCGGCGCGCCGGTCGGCGGATCGGGCGCCCCGGCCGAACGCCGCGCCGGAACCGACGCCGCGTCGAGCTGCACGATCGACGCCGCCAGCAAGGCCGCGTGCAACGCGTTCAGCTCGGCCGACAAGACCTGGGCGGCGATGTTCGCCCAGAACGGCAAGCAGTTCCAGCAGCCCAAGCTGGTATTCTACAGCGGCAACGGCCAGTCGGGCTGCGGCGCGGCGCAGTCGGCGATGGGTCCGTTCTATTGCCCGTCCGACGCTGGCATCTATCTCGACACCAGCTTCTTCCAGGAACTCGCGCAGCAATTCCGGGCATCGGGCGACTTCGCGCAGGATTACGTGATCGCGCACGAATTCGGGCACCACATCCAGAACCTGCTCGGCACGTCCGATCGCGTCGCATCGCTGCAGCGCCGGTCGAGCGAGGTCGATGGCAACAAGCTGTCGGTGATGCTCGAACTGCAGGCCGATTGCTTCGCGGGCGTCTGGGCGGCGAAGAACCGCGACCGGATGGACGCCGACGACCTCGCCGAGGGGATGACCGCCGCCAGGGCGATCGGCGACGACACGCTCCAGCGCGAAATGCAGGGCCGCGTCGTTCCCGACAGCTTCACCCACGGCACGTCGGAACAGCGCATGACCTGGCTCAAGCGCGGCATCGACACCGGCGATCCCGGCCAGTGCGACACGTTCGGCGGGGCGTTGGGTTAAGCTACGGCCGCTTTTCGAGTTTTCGGGCCAGGGTGCGGCGATGCATGCCCAGACGCCGCGCGGTTTCCGAAATGTTGAAGCCGGTCTCGGCGAGCATTTCGTTGATCCGCTCCCATTCGAGCGTCTTGATGGAGGTCGGCCGGCTGGAGAGCGGGGTTTCGGCGTCGCCGCCGGCCCTGCCGAACGCGGCTTCGATATCGTCGGTGTTCGACGGCTTGGCGAGATAGTGGCAGGCCCCGAGCTTGATCGCCTCCACCGCCGTCGCGATGCTGGCGAAACCGGTGAGGACGACGATCAGCATGTCGGGATCGTGTTCATGCAACCGCGCGACGCACGACAGGCCGGAGGCGTTGCCGAGCTTCAGGTCGACCACGGCATAACCGAACGATCGGGTGGCCAACAATGCTTCGAGTTCGGCGGGGTTGGCCGCGACGCGCACCGCATAGCCACGCCGCTCGAACGACCGCTGAAGCGTGCGCGCAAAGGTCTGGTCGTCCTCGACGAGGATGAGGGCGCGATCGGGGTCCATCATCGTTCCTGTTTCATCAAGGCGAGCGGCAGCACCAGCCGCACTTCCGCGCCGCCGCTTTCCCCGTTGCCTGCCTCCAGCCGTCCCCCCAGACCGCGCGCGACATTGGTCGCGAGGAACAGGCCAAGCCCATGACCGCCCCCCTTGGTCGACTGATACAGCTTGCCCACCGTCGCCAGAGCATCGGGGGCAAAGCCCGGTCCGCGATCCCGGACAGCGATGATCGCCTGATCGCCGATGACGCGCGCCTCCAGCGCCACATAGTCGGGCGACATTTCAGCGGCATTGTCGAGCATGGTCCAGATCGCCTGACGCAGCGCGGGGTCCGCGACGATCGACGCGGCGCCGGCGTCGGCCATATCGCGGGCGACGTCGATATCGGGATTGGCCGCGTGCCAGGCGTCGGCGACCGAATCGACGAACTCGGCCAGGACGGCGCCTTCGAGCGATTCGCTGCGCGGTTGGCCGGCGGAGTGCAGGACGTCGGACACGATCGACTTGCAGCGCTGGATTTCGGCCTGCATGTCGGCGACGTCCGCGGCGAGATCGGGATTGCGCATCACCGCCGGCATGCGCCGCCAGTCGGCGAGGATCACCGCCAGCGACCCCAGCGGCGTGCCGAGTTCGTGCGCCGCGCCCGACGCGAACAGGCCCATGCGCACGATCCCCTCCTCCTCCGCCGCGCGCTGACGCAGGTCGGCGAGATAGGCTTCGCGCGCGCGCAAGTTGCGGCTGATCCGGGTGATGAACAGGACGAGCAGCCCGGCGACGAGGACGAACCCGATCCAGCGACCGATCGCGAACAGGGCATCGCTCTCGGCGACCAAATCGGCGGGCAGCGCCAGCGGCACGAAGCGCAGCGTCAATCCGGCGTAGCTGACCGCGCTCGCCGCAACCAGGGCCGCCGCGAGCGTCGGGGGCAGCATGATCGCCCCGAGCACCACTTGCAGCAGGTATAGCGAGACGAACGGATTGGCCGCGCCGCCGCTCAGGTAGAGCTGAAACGTCAACACCGCCATATCGAGCAGCAACGCCAGCATGATCTCGATATTGCGCACCCGGTGTCGCGGCAGCGCCAGCCAGGCCGCGAGATTGGCGATCGCGAGCAGCCCGACCGCGCCGAACATCAGGCCAACCGGCAGCGCCACGCCCAGCCCCAGATGGACGAACAGGATGGTCCCGGCCTGCCCCGCCACCGCGATCCAGCGCAGTTGCGTGAGCTGGCGCATATTGTCCGCCGCGACGCCTTCGGACGCGGCGGCGCGTTTGCCGATCATGGTGGAGAGCGGCGTTTCCGTCATGTGTCGGCGCGTTTCCGCAAGGTGAGTATGGCCGCGTACAGGCATAGCAGGGAAAGCCCGAACCAGGTCAGCGCATAGACGAGATGATTGTTGCTGAACCGCACGACGGTCAACCCGCCGACCGGGTAGCCGCCGGGGTTCGGCGTCGCATCGGCATCGATGAAGAAGGGGGCGACCCGCGCCAGGCGCCGCGCGCGGGCGATCGCGGCGACGTCACGCGAATACCAGCGGTTCGCTGCCGGCTCGTTGCTGCGCAGGAAGGCGCCGCCCGGCTCGGTCGCGCGCAGCAGGCCGGTAATGGCGACCGAGCCGGCCACCTCGCCGACCGCGCGCGCAGCCGGCGCGCGACGGTCGGTCGGCACGAACCCCCGGTTGACCAGCACCACGCCCTCCGGCGTGCGCAGCGGCGTCACGACCCAGAAGCCGGGGCCTTGCTCGGTCACCGCCTGGACCAACGTTTCGGCCGCATGGTCGAACGTGCCCGACACCCGGACCCGGCGATACGCGTCACGCTCGCCGATCGTGCTCCAGACTGCGGGCGGCAGCATCGCCGAGGGCGGCGCGTGAAGTCGCGCATCGACCCGCGCGATCAGCGCGCGCTTCCACGCCAGCCGCTCGATCTGCCACACGCCCAGCGCCGCGAACCCGGCCACGCCGGCCAGCGCGACGACGAGGAGCAGCGCGCGCTTCAGAGATGCCCCTCCATCGCATTATCCGCCACCGGCATCATGTTGCTGTTGAGGTGATGCATGATCCACAGCGAGCCCGAAATGCAGATCAGCACCAGCACTGCGGTGAAGATATAGGCCATCAGCGTCCACCCGCCCTCCGCCCGCGTATTGACGTGCAGGAAACAGACCGTGTGGACCAGGATCTGCGCGATCGCCGCGGCGACGATCAAGGCGGAGGTCGCGAGCGGGCTGGCAAAGGCGTGCGTCATCACCGCCCAGAACGGCACCGCCGTCAGCAATACCGAAGCCGCGAACCCGATCAGGTAGACGCGGCGCGACACATGGGCATGTGCGGTATCGGCGCTCATTGAACGACCCCCAGCAGATAGACGAAGGTGAAGACGCCGATCCACACGACGTCGAGGAAATGCCAGAACATGCTGAGGCACATCAGCCGCTTCCGGTTTTCGGCATGCAGCCCGCGCTGGCCGAGCTGGACCAGCATCACGCCGATCCAGATCACGCCGACCGTCACGTGCAGGCCGTGCGTCGACACCAATGTGAAGAAGGAGGACAGGAAGGCGCTGCGCTGCGGCGTCGCGCCCTCGGCGATCAGGCCGGCGAACTCGTGAAGCTCGACCCCGACGAACGACAGGCCGAGCAAGGCGGTGACCGCCAGCCACGCCCGCGTCGCGTTCAGCCTGTCCCCCTGCATCGCGATCATCGCGAACCCGTAGGTGATCGACGAGACGAGCAGGATCGCGGTATTGAGCGCGACCAGCGGCAGCTCGAACAAGTCGCGCTGGGTGGGGCCGCCGGCATAGGCGCCGCTGAGCACCCCATAGGTCGCGAACAAGGTTGCGAAGATGAGCGCGTCGCTCATCAGGTAGATCCAGAACCCCAGCAGCGTGCCGCTCTCCGGGTGATGATCGTCCGCTTCTTCGACCAGGTAGAAGGTCCGGTCGTCCAGGGTCGTGCTGCTCATGGTCAGGTCCCCGCAGCGAGCAGTTCGGTGCGCGCGCCCTCGGTTTCGGCGACCTCATCCCTGGGGATGTGATAGTCGCGCTGGTAGTTGAAGGTGTGGACGATCGCGGTGACGATCAGCCCGGCGAACGACACAGCGGCGAGCCACCAGATATACCAGACCATCGCGAAGCCGAGCGCGAGCGCGAGCCCCGACAGGATGACCCCCGCCCCGGTGTTGCGCGGCATGTGGATCGGGCGGAAACCGCCGGTCGGACGCCGCGCCCCGCGCCGCTTCATGTCGTACCAGGCGTCGAGATCGTGCGCGACCGGCTGGAACGCGAAGTTATAGGCGGGCGGCGGCGACGAGGTCGACCATTCGAGCGTCCGCCCGTCCCATGGATCGCCGGTCGTGTCGCGCAGCTTGTCGCGATTCTTGATGCTGACCGCGATCTGGATGACGAACGCCAGGATGCCGACCAGGATGATGACCGCGCCGATCGCGGCGATCACGAACCAGATTTGCAGGCTGGGGTCGTCGAGATGGTTCACGCGGCGCGTCGTACCCATCAGGCCGACGATATAGATCGGCGTCCAGGCGACCCAATAGCCGATCACCCAGCCCCAGAAGGTCACGCGCCCCCAGAAGCGATCGAGCCGGAACCCGAACGCCTTGGGAAACCAGTATTCCATGCCCGCGAACAGCCCGAACACCACGCCGCCGATGATGACGTTGTGGAAATGCGCAACCAGGAACAGCGAATTGTGCAGCACGAAGTCGGCGGGCGGCACCGCGAGCAGCACCCCGGTCATCCCGCCGACCACGAAGGTGATCATGAACGCGACCACCCACATCATCGGCAGTTCGAACCGGATGCGGCCGCGATACATCGTGAACAGCCAGTTGAAGATCTTCGCGCCGGTCGGGATCGAAATGACCATCGTCGCGATACCGAAGAAACTGTTGACGCTCGCGCCCGACCCCATCGTGAAGAAGTGGTGGAGCCACACCAGATAGCTCAGGATCGTGATGACCACGGTCGCGTAAACCATCGACGAATAGCCGAACAGCCGCTTGCCGGTGAAGGTCGAGGTGATCTCCGAATAGATGCCGAACACGGGCAGGACCAGGACATAGACCTCCGGGTGGCCCCAGATCCACACCAGGTTCCAGTACATCATCGGGTTGCCGCCGAGATCATTGGTGAAGAAATTGGTGCCGGCGTAGCGATCGAGCATCAGCAGCGCGAAGGCGCCGGTCAGCACCGGGAAGATCGCGATCGCCAGCACGTTCGAACACAGAGCGGTCCAGCAGAATACCGGCATCTTCATCATCGCCATGCCCGGCGCGCGCATCTTCAGGATCGTCGTGACCATGTTGATCGCGGACAAGGTCGTTCCCACGCCCGCTATCTGCAGCGCCCACAGGTAGTAATCGGGCCCGGTATCGGGACTGTTCCGGAGGTTCGCGACGGGCACGTAGTTGAGCCAGCCCGCACGGCTGAATTCGCCGACGAACAGCGACACCATCACCAGCAGCGCGCCCGCGACGGTCAGCCAGAAGCTGAGATTGTTGAGGAACGGAAACGCCACGTCGCGCGCGCCGATCTGCAACGGCATGACGTAATTGACCAGCCCGACGATCAGCGGGATCGCCACGAAGAAGATCATGATCGTCCCATGCGCGGTGAAGATCTGGTCGTAATGATGCGGCGGCAGATATCCCTGGTTCGCGCCGAACGCGACCGCCTGCTGCGCGCGCATCATCAGCGCGTCTGAAAACCCGCGCAGCAGCATGATGATGCCCAGGATCATGTACATGATCCCGATCTTCTTGTGGTCGACGCTGGTGAACCACTCCTTCCAGAGATAGCCCCACAGCCGATATTTGGTGACCGCTCCGACGATGCCCAGGCCGAGCAAGGCGACGACGGCGAACGTCACGAGCAGGATCGGCTCATGGATCGGGAAGGATTCGAGGGTAAGGCGGCCGAAGATAGCCCTGGCGGTGGATTGGTCGAACATGGTGGCTCCGGCGATCAGGACAAAGGGCGGCCGTGCGGCGGCTGCGGGTCATTCCCGCCGCCCATGCCGTGCATCCCGGTCGAACATGGCGTGCCCGGCCGGACGCAGCGCTTGAAGATGCGATCGAACAAGGTCGGATCGACGCCGGCGAAATACATCGGCGGCACCTTCTCGCTCGGCTTCTCGATCTCCAGGAAGGTGGGCGTGTCGAGCGTCCCGCCGCCCGCCTTCACCCGCGCGACCCAGGCGTCGAAGTCCCGGGGCGCGACGCCGTAGAGCTTGAAATGCATGTTGGAGAAACCGGCGCCGCTGTAATTGGCCGACAGGCCGTCATAGACGCCGGGCCGGTTCAGCACCGCGTGCAACTGGCTGCGCATGCCCGGCATGGTGTAGATCATCCCCGCGAGGGTCGGCGCGTAGAACGTGTTCATCATGTTGGTCGATGTCATGTCGAACCGGACCTGGCGGTCGACCGGGAGCGCGAGTTCGTTGACCGTCGCGATGCCCTGTTCGGGATAGATGAACAGCCATTTCCAGTCGAGCGACACGACCTGGACGACCAGCGGCCTGGCCTTGCGGTCGATCGGCTTGCCCGCCACCTCCCGATCGAGCGGACGGAACGGATCGAGCAGATGCGTGCTCCACCACGTCAATGCGCCGAGGCAGATGATGATCAGCAGCGGCGCCGACCAGATCACCAGTTCGAGGCTGGTCGAATGGTCGAAGTCGGGATCGTAAGTCGCGTCGCCGCCCGCGCGGTAACGCCAGGCGAAGACGACGATCAGCACCAGCACCGGCACGATGATCAACAGCATGATCGCGGTCGAGAAATAGATGATGTCGCGTTGCTGCCGCGCGATATCCCCCGCGGGGTCGAGCACCGCGCTGGCGCAGCCGCTCAACAGGACGACGAGCGGGACCAGCAAGGCAACGCACTTCAGCGTCCTGAAACTCGGAATGTTCTTGTCGCGCATGCTGGCCGCCTATTCCGCACAACGGGATATCGACATTGGACATTTTGTCCTATCCCAAACGTAATGGCATTTAGGCAAGACACGTCGACCCCTGGCATTGTGGAACTACCATGACCGCACCGACGACCGCCGCACATTCGACGCCGATCGCGCGTGACGCCCGATCGACCGACGCGCGCGAGCATCGAATCGCGCCGGGTGAAATCGCGATCGGCGTCATCATCGGGCGGACGTCCGAATTCTTCGATTTCTTCGTCTATGCGATCGCGTCGGTCCTGGTGTTCCCGTCGCTGCTCTTTCCGTTCGTCGATCCCGTTACCGGCACCCTGTGTTCCTTCGCGGTCTTTTCGTTGGCCTTCCTCGCGCGGCCCCTGGGCTCGGCGCTGTTCATGTGGATCGACCGCAATCACGGCCGCGGCGTCAAGCTGACCATCGCGCTGTTCCTGCTCGGCGGATCGACCATGTCGATCGCGTTCCTGCCCGGCTATCGCGACATCGGCATTGCCGCGATCGCGCTGCTCGCGCTGTTCCGGATCGGCCAGGGCATGGCGTTGGGCGGCGCGTGGGACGGCCTGCCGTCGCTGCTGTCGCTCAACGCGCCGAGCGCGCGCCGGGGCTGGTATGCGATGATCCCGCAGCTGGGCGCGCCGTTGGGACTGATCGTGGCGGCGGCGCTGTTCGCCTTCTTCCTCGCGAACCTGAGCCAGGAGGATTTCTTCGCCTGGGGCTGGCGCTATCCGTTCTTCGTCGCGTTCGCGATCAACGTGGTGGCGCTGTTCGCGCGGCTGCGCATCGTGGCGACGCCGGAGTTTCAACGGCTGTTCGAAAACCGCGAGCTTCAGCCGTCGCCGTTCTGGGAGACGGTGAGGCTGGAATGGCGGACGATCGCCTTGGGCTCGTTCGCGCCGCTCGCCAGCTTCGCGCTGTTCCACCTCGTCACGGTGTTCCCGCTGTCCTGGGTGGTGCTCAAGACCGGCGAAGCGGCCCAGCATTTCCTCATCCTCGAAATCATCGGCGCGGTGTTCTGCGTCCTGGCGATGCTGGCCTCCGGGCTGATCGCCGATCGGATCGGACGCCGCGCGGTGCTGGGGGTCTCGGCGATGCTGATCGCGGCCTATAGCGGTTTCGCGCCGCAACTGCTCGGCGGCGGCGACCGTGGCGAGACGATCTACATGCTTGCTGGGTTCGTCTTGCTGGGCCTCGCATTCGGCCAGTCGTCGGGCGCGGTCAACGGCAGCTTCGCGAGCGAGCGCCGCTACACCGGCGCGGCGACCACCGCCAACCTGTCCTGGCTGATCGGCGCGGGCTTCGCGCCGCTGGTGGCGCTGTTCCTGGCGACCCGCTTCGGCCTCTGGTCGGTCGGCGCTTACCTGTTGTCCGGCGCGGTCTGCACGCTCGCCGCGCTTGCCATCAACCGGGAGTGGGCACGGCCCGCCTGACGATGGAGATCACCGAAAACGACGTCGCGACCCTGGTGCCGGCGTTCTACGCCCGCATCCGCGCGGATGCGGTGCTGGGCCCGATCTTCAACGGCGCGATCCACGACTGGCCGCATCATCTCGACAAGCTCCAGGCGTTCTGGTCGTCGGTCATGTTGACCAGCGGCCGCTACAAGGGCCAGCCGATGGTCGCGCACGTCCGCCACGAGTCCCACATGACACGGGAAAACTTCGCGCGATGGCTCGCGCTGTGGCGAGAGACGGCCGACGCCTTGCTCGCGCCCGACGTGGCGGCCGCGTTCAGCGACAAGGCGGATCGCATCGCCGAAAGCCTCCAGCTCGGCGTCGAGTTCTACCGCCAGCGTGCCCAGGCCGATCGCCCTCCCTCGCCCGATCATTAAGATTTCCCAACCTTTGTTTTCAAACCTCGGCGCAACGAAACTGTCATCGGGCATTCATAGCGCGACCCGGCATCGCCGATGGTGCCGGGGACTCATTTCATGACAAAGAAGATTTCGTCGCGGGCGCTGTGGCTGCGCGCAAGTGTATTCGCCTTGGCCCTGTCTTCCGGGGCGGGGATGGCCCGCGCGGAGGTTCGCCCGGCGGATACGACGCCGTCACCCGCCACGGCGCCCGATGACGGACAGAAAACCGATGGCACGCAGGCCAAGGGCGATATCGCCGAGGGCTCCGACATCATCATCACCGCGACCAGGGCGAATGAGATCGCGCCGGTCACCGCGTCGTTGCAGGCGACGCAGCCGCAATCGGTGATCTCGCGCTCGTTCATCGAGGATTCGCTGCCGGCGACCTCCGATTTCAACCAGATCGCACTCATCTCGCCCGGCGTTTCCGGCTACGGCAACTATAACGGCAACGGGCTGTCGGAATCGAAGGCGCAGAAGCGTCGATCCTTTGGCGACTTATAGCGCGCGCGAAGCGTGTTCTTTCGCCGTTCGACGCGAATGGATTGCAGCCACATCCAGTCCTCGAACCCGGCGAGATCGACTTCCACGCTGCGAAAGCTGAGCGGCGCTTTTCCGTCCCGTTTGAACCGCTCGTCGCTGACCAGGCATTGCTGGACGAAATATTGCTCTTTGGACACGTTGTGGGTGCGCACCGTCGTGCCGTTGCGAAACGCGTTGAGCAGCAGAACATGACCGGCTGTCGCAAGGAGGCCCTGGATGTTCCGTTCGACGGGGTTGCCCTTGTCGAGAAGATATTCGAGCGGGTGCCGCCCGCTCGGCATGACATCGTCCAGGTCGAGGCGGATTTCGCCGTCTTCCTCGATGGTCAACCTGCCGCCGACCGACCCGTCGGGCGCGAAGTGCGTCGCGGGAACGCGCTCGTCGTTCCACCAGAATATCCCCCGGTCCTCTAAAATCGCCAACGCGATCCCCGATCTGTCCGTGCCGCCCGATGCGGACCTGTGTAGCGTCATAGGCGCGATCGGCCATAGGCGATCCGGGATCGCCGGATTCTATTCCGCGGAGATCCCGCCGCTGTCGGCAAGTGGCTTTGTCGGAGCGCCGAGATTCAGCGCAGCTGCAACCCGGTCGAAGCGCCGCGGAGACAGGGCCAAAGTGCGAGCCTCGGGCGGATGGCCGCCGAACTCGCAGCCGCAGAACCACGTACAACGACCTTGGCGATTACCCTTCCAGCGCGCGCGACGGCTTTTCTCACCACCACCCCGCGCCTTCGCCGGTGAAGATCGCGGTTCGCCATCGCGTGGCGGCTGCCGCATCCCCATTTCTTGGGAATTGCCAACACGCCCTATCGATCTGAAAAGCGGGGCCGGCAGCGGTCGGCCGGCGCAGGCACCAGAACGGAGGCGGAGATGACGGAAGGGAAAGAGCGGCGCGCGCAGGTCGTGGCGTTGCGGCGGGACGGCCATTCATTTCGGAAGATCGGAGACAAGCTCGGCATCTCCACGAGCCGTGCCGGGCAGCTTTACCACAAGGGCGTCGCCGAAACCGCCGGGCCGTGTTCGGTGGAGGACTATTCGGTGGACACGCCGTTCGAGAATTTGCCGATCGGTCCGCAATCCCGTGCGGCGCTCGAGCGTTACGGCGTGCCGCTA
>Ga0153956_1000217_pt1 | contig 72268 bp, 56 predicted proteins | sample TSFL040MetaG_FD_104704 | JGI IMG/M metagenome (GOLD analysis project Ga0153956, IMG submission 104704) | Attine ant fungus gardens microbial communities from Florida, USA - TSFL040 MetaG | ecosystem: Host-associated > Fungi > Mycelium > Unclassified | place: USA: Florida, Wekiwa Springs...
ATCGTTCGAATAAGGCTTCGCCATATGTGCCGGCCTCCTCACCAGCACACAGGTTGAATCATATCAAACCACCAAAAGGAATCCCCCCAGCGATTCAGCACAATATCATCCCGCTCTAACGGTCAACCTGTTGGTTTAATTTGTCCCGCAAGCGAGATTCATTCGTTGGGCATGCCGCCCATTCCACCCATTCCGCCGCCGCGCATGCCGCCCATGCCGCCGTGATGGCCACCACCACGGCCGTGCCCGCCGTGACCGCGGCGACTACCTTCGTGCGACGGCCCGCCGGCGCCCGGCGTGAAGGCCGGCAGCTCGCTGCGCTGGATCACGCCGTCATGATTGGCGTCGAGCAGCGCGAACCGCTCGTCGGCCGCCTGGCGGAACTCCTCGGCATCGACGCCGCGATTGAAGTTCTTGTCGGCGATCGTCACCGGCTCGGGATAATCGAAATAGCTGTAGCGCCCGGCACCCTGGCGATCGGGATAGACGAATCGCGGCGCTGAACTGCCGTCGTCACCGCCGCCTTGCGATTCGGTCGACATCGCCTCGTCCGCCTCGCTGCTGCCCACCCGTACCTCGGGCAGCATGACCGTCTCGTAATACTCGATGTCGTCGGGATCGATCTCTCCGTCATGCTCGCGATCGAGTACCTTGAAGAAGCGCGCGGCATCGGCCTCGAACTCGGCAAGGCTCAGCGCATTGTCGTGATTGGTGTCCGCCTGCTGGAACCACATGTCCTGCGGCGGCACCGCGCCGTTGCTGCGGAACGGCTCGCCCATCGGGCTGACGAACAGCCCGCCATGCCCGCGCGGACTCCTCTGCTCCGCTGCGGGGGCAGGCGGTCCTGCCGGAGCGGTGGCGGGCGGCCCCGCGGCAGGCGCGGGCGGCGGCGTGGTCTGCGCCTGAGCCGTTGCGCCGATCGCCAGTGCCAATGCCAGCCCGCTTGCCTTACGCCACATAACCCGTCCCCGACAGAAAGCTCGCATGAGCCTAACGCGGAACTGTCGCAAAACTGTGCCGAAAGCAAACCCGTCGCGCGTTTCCGCGCGATCAATCGGCGAACAGCAGCACCGGTGTCTCGAGCAGTTTCTTCAACGCCTGTACGAAGCTCGCCGCATCCCAGCCGTCGACCACGCGGTGATCGCAACTGATCGACAGGTTCATCAGCTTGGCGCGAACGATCTCGTCCCCGTGGAACACCGGGCGCTCGACGATCTTGTTCGGGCCGATGATCGCCACTTCGGGGCGGTTGATCACCGGCGTCGTCGCAATACCGCCTAGCGGGCCGAGCGAGGTGACGGTGACGGTGCCGCCGCCCAGTTCGTCGGGTTTGAGCTTGTTGGCGCGCGCGGCTTCCGCCAGCCGCGTGATCTCGGTCGCGAGTTGCCAGACGTTGCGATCCTGCGCGTCGCGGATCACGGGTACGGTCAGGCCCGCATCGGTCTGCGTCGCCATGCCGAGATGGACCTGGCCGTGCCGCGTCACCACGCCCGCCTCGTCGTCATAGCGCGCGTTGATCATCGGGAAGGCGGGGATCGTCTTGCAGATCGCGACGATCAGCAGCGGCAGCATGGTGAGCTTGGGCCGTCCGCCGCGATTGGCGTTCAGGTCCGCGCGCATATCCTCCAGCGCGGTGACGTCGATCTCCTCGACATAGGTGAAATGCGGGATCGCGCGCTTCGAGGCCGCCATGTTCTCGGCGATCTTGCGCCGCATGCCGATCACCTTGATCGGCTCGTCGGCGCGCGCGTTCGAGGCGTGCGGCGCCTGATAGCCCTGCCCCGCGCCGTACCGCAGGAACGCGTCGAGATCGGCATGCCGGATGCGATTCCCCTCGGCGACCTTCACCTGCGCGAGATCGACGCCGAGGTCCCTGGCGCGCTGACGCACGGCGGGGGAGGCGAGAACGTATGTCCCGCTAACCGCTTCCTCCTCCTTCCCCGAAGGCCGGGGCCCAGCTTCGGAGGTAGACGCAGCTGCGGACTTCGCTTCCTTAGCGATGTCCTCCGACTGGACCCCGGCCTTCGCCGGGGAGGCGTCTATCGCTACGGGCTCCGTTTCGTATGCGGGCGTCTTGCCCTCGGCGTCCGCCACGCCCGGATTTTCCGCCTCGATCGCCTCGGCGACCTGATTTTCCGGCGTCGGCGCGATGGGTTCCGCTTCCGTCGGCGCAGCGGCGGGCGCTTCGGCAGGCGCGGGCGCAGCCGTCTCGCCCGCCGTCTCGATCACCACCAAAGTCGAGCCGATCGCGACCTGATCGCCGACCTCTCCGGCCAGTTCAAGCACAACGCCCGAGACCGGCGATTCCATCTCGACGGTCGCCTTGTCGGTCATCATGTCGGCAATCTGCTGGTCCTCGGAGACCGTGTCGCCGACCTTGACGTGCCACGCGACGATCTCGGCCTCGGCAATGCCTTCGCCGATGTCGGGGAGACGAAATTCGAACCGGGCCATCGTCAGGAATCCTTCATGATCTTCTGGAGCGCCTGGCCGATGCGGACCGGGCCGGGGAAATATGCCCATTCGAGGCTGTGCGGATACGGCGTGTCGAAGCCGGTGACGCGCTCGATCGGCGCCTCGAGATGATAGAAGCAACGCTCCTGCACCAAAGCGGAGAGCTCGGCGCCAAAGCCCGAGGTGCGCGTCGCCTCGTGGACGATCATGCAGCGCCCGGTCTTCTTGACCGACTCCTCGATCGTCTCGATGTCGAGCGGAACAAGCGTGCGCAGGTCGAGGATCTCGGCATCGACGCCGGCTTCCTCGACCACCTTCTGGCAGACATGCACCATCGTGCCGTAGCACAGGATGGTGAGCGCCTCGCCCGGCCGCACGATCGCCGCCTTGCCGAGCGGGATTGTGTAGTAACCTGTGGGCACCTCGCCCGCCGGATGCTTCGACCAATTCTCAGCCGGACGATCCCAATGGCCGTTGAACGGGCCGTTATAGATGCGCTTGGGCTCGAAGAAGATGACCGGATCATTGTCCTCGATCGCCGCGATCAGCAGGCCCTTGGCGTCGTAGGGTGTCGAGGGGATCACCGTCTTCACGCCGGAAATGTGGGTGAAGATGCCTTCGGGCGACTGCGAGTGCGTCTGCCCGCCGAAGATGCCTCCGCCGAACGGCGAGCGCACCGTGATCGGCGACGTGAACTCGCCCGCCGAGCGATAGCGCAGCCGCGCCGCTTCGGAGACGAGCTGGTCGAGCGCGGGATAGATGTAATCGGCGAACTGGATCTCGGGCACCGGACGCAGGCCGTACGCCCCCATCCCCACCGCCACGCCGACGATGCCGCATTCGGTGATCGGCGTATCGAACACCCGCTGCTTGCCGAATTTCTTCTGCAGGCCGGCGGTGGCGCGGAACACGCCGCCGAAATAGCCGACATCCTCGCCCATCACGATCACGTCCGGATCGCGCGCCATCATGATGTCGAGCGCGGAATTGATCGCCTGGATCATGTTCATGCGCTGCGGGGCGGATTCGGCCTCGGCAGCAGGCGCGGCGGTGGTTTCGGTTTCGCTCATGATCTCGCTCATTGATCCCTCTCCCCTTGAGGGAGAGGGATGCGAAGACTTGGCAGCTCGCTGCCTAGTCGAAGCTGGGTGAGGGGTAGGCGACCGCAACGCGGTCGCGCGGTCGCGCGGCGACCGCTCACCCTCATCCAACCTCCGCTAGGCGACTGCGTCGCCAAGCTACGGCATCCTTCTCCCTTCGAGGGAGAAGGTTTGAAGGGCGTCACTTCCTCGCCCATGGCCGTCCGCTCGCCTCTTCCTCGGCCATCATCTGCGCCTGCTGCTCCTTGAGGTGCCAGGGCATCTCCTCGAACACGCCCTCGAAGAGCGTATCGAGCGGCTGGTGCAGGCCGTGGCCGAGGATGCCGTTGGCCTCGGCTTCCTTCTGCGCCGACTTCACCTGCTCGGCGACGTCCTGATCCATCGCGGCGTGGCGCTCCTCGTCCCACTCACCGATATGGATGAGGTGCCGCTTCAGTCGCGCGACCGGGTCGCCGAGCGGCCAGGCGGTCGCTTCCTGCGCCGAGCGATATTGCGTCGGATCGTCCGAGGTGGAGTGGCCTTCGACGCGATAGGTGAAATGCTCGATCAGCGTCGGGCCCTGATTGGTCCGCGCGCGCTCGGCCGCCCATTGCATCGCGGCATAGACCGCCAACGCATCGTTGCCATCGACGCGCAACCCGGCGATGCCATAGCCCACCGCGCGCGCCGCGAAGGTGGTCGCCTCGGCACCGGCGAAGCCCGAGAACGAGCTGATCGCCCACTGGTTGTTGACCACGTTGAAGATCACCGGTGCACGGTAGACGGTGGCAAAGGTGAGCGCGGAATGGAAATCGCCCTCGGCGGTCGATCCGTCACCGCACCAGGTCGCCGCGATCCGCGTGTCACCCTTGGCGGCGCTGGCCATCGCCCAGCCCACCGCCTGCGGATATTGCGTAGTGAGGTTGCCCGAGATCGAGAAGAACCCGGCCTGCTTCACCGAATACATGATCGGCAGCTGCTTGCCCTGCAGCCGGTCGCCCTTGTTCGAATAGATCTGGTTCATCATGTCGACGAGGCTCCAGCCCCGCGCGATGAGCAGGCCCTGCTGGCGGTACGAGGGGAAGCACATATCCTCGTAATCGAGCGCGAAAGCGGCGGAGATCGAGACCGCTTCCTCGCCGGTGCACTTCATGTAGAAGCTGGTTTTGCCCTGCCGCTGCGCACGGAACATGCGCTCGTCGAACGCGCGGGTCAGCGCCATGCTGCGCAGCATCGCCCGCAGCGTGTCCGGCTTCAGCCGCGGATCCCACGGGCCGACCGCATTGCCCTCGTCGTCGAGCACGCGCACCAGTTCATAAGCGAGATCGATGAAGCTCTCCGCCGGATCGGCGGTGTCGGGGCGTCGGACGTCACCCGCGGGCGGGATCGTCACTTCGGTGAAGTCCACCGCATCGCCCGGGCGGAACTTGGGTTCCGGCACGTGCAGCGAAAGCGGCGGAAGATTGGCGCGCAGATGGTCGCCGGTCACTCGTCTCTCCAAAACTATGCGGCGCACGGGCCCGAAGACCAATGCGCGGACTCGCGTCTGGACCCTTGTTATAAAATTTCAATGAAATTGGCGAGACTCCCGCGCAGGACCGGTTGGCCGAACGGCAATCCGATTGTGCCCGGACGGGACTCGCGCCCGTTTTCAGCCGCCGACGGTCTGCTCGATCACCCCGAAGATCGGATGATGCTTGTCGTCCTCGGCCCAGATGCGCACCGTATCGCCGGCCTTGAGGAACGGAGTGACCGCCTTGCCGCCGTTGATCGTCTCGACCGTGCGCACTTCCGCAAGGCAAGAATAACCCACGCCGCCTTCGGCGATCGGCTTGCCGGGGCCGCCGTCACTATCGCGGTTCGAGACGGTGCCCGAGCCGATGATCGTGCCCGCCCCCAACGCGCGGGTCTTCGCCGCGTGCGCGATCAAGGTACCGAAATCGAACGTCATGTCCTCGCCCGCCTCGGCGCGGCCGAACGGTTCGCCATTCAGATCGACCATCAGCTTGCGATGGAGCTTGCCGTCCTTCCACCAGTCGCCGAGCGCATCGGGAGTGACGAACACCGGCGAGAAAGCGCTCGCCGGCTTGGACTGGAAGAAGCCGAAGCCCTTGGCGAGCTCGCCGGGGATCAGGTTGCGCAGCGACACGTCGTTGGTGAGGCCGACGAGCAAGATGGACTCCAACGCCTGCTCGCGGCTCGCGCCGAGCGGCACATCGCCGGTGACGACCACCACCTCGGCCTCGAGATCGCAGCCCCAGCTCTCGTCGGCGAGCGGGATCGCATCACGTGCGCCGAGGAAACCGTCGCTGCCGCCCTGATACATCAGCGGATCGTGCCAGAAGCTCTCCGGCATCTCTGCATTCCGCGCCTGCCGCACCAGCGCGACATGGTTCACGTACGCGGAGCCGTCCGCCCATTGGTAGGCGCGCGGCAAGGGCGCGGCGGCCTCATGCTCGCGGAAACGCTGCATCGGGATCATCTCGTGATCGAGATCGGTCTGCAGGTTGCGCAGATCGGGCGACAGCCGGTCCCAGTCGTCGAGCGCCGCCTGCAGCGTCGGCGCGATATGCGTCGCGTCAGCGCACCAGGCGAGATCGTTCGAGACGACGACGAGCTTGCCGTCGCGTCCCTGTCGTGAATTGGCGTGCTTCAGGCTGGCCAGTTTCATGCGCTCTCCTATCGGTTGGCTCCTGCCTTAGCCCCATTCCGTGTTCCTGCGAAAGCAGGAACCCAGGGCCATCAATGGGCGGCTCGCGATGAAACTCTGGGCTCCTGCTTTCGCAGGAGCACCGGCGGGTTGACGCTCGCGTCAGTTCTGCCACCTTGCCCGAAAGGTTGCAGGAGAGGACTGAAATGACCCCGGACGCGATTCCCGGACGCCACGCTTATAACGAGGATCACGAGGCATTCCGCCAGACCGTGCGCAGCTTCCTGCAGAAGGAAGGCGTGCCCAATGTCGGCAAGTGGGAAGAGAACCGGCTCGTCCCCAAGGACTTCTGGCGCAAGGCGGGCGAGATCGGGATGCTCTGCCCGACCGTGCCCGAGGAATATGGCGGGCTGGGGCTCGATTTCGGCTATAATTCGATCGTCAACGAGGAACTGTCGTACAACGGCGTGCCGGCCGGCTTCACGCTGCACTCGGACATCGTGTGCGACTATCTCGTCGCCTACGGATCGGAAGAGCAGAAGAAGCAGTGGCTGCCACGCTTCGTCTCGGGCGAGACGATCACCGCCATCGCGATGACCGAGCCGGGTACGGGCAGCGACCTTCAGAGCATCCGCACCACCGCGAAGAAGGACGGCAACCATTATGTCGTCAACGGCAGCAAGACCTATATCACCAACGGCCAGAATGCCGACCTGATCCTGGTCGTCGCCAAGACCGATCCCGACGCCAAGCCCGCATACAAGGGCATGTCGATCATCCTGATCGAGAGCGACCGCGAAGGCTTCAAGCGCGGCCGCAAGCTCGACAAGATCGGTCAGGACGCCGCCGACACCTCCGAACTGTTCTTCGAGGACGTGCGCGTGCCGATGACCAATTGCCTGGGCGAGGAAGGCAAGGGGTTCATCTACCTGATGAGCCAGTTGCCGCAGGAAAGGCTCTCGATCGCGGTCGGCACCCAGACCAGCGCGCAGAAGGCGTTCGACGAGACGGTCGAGTTCACCAAGAGCCGCAAGGCGTTCGCCGGCATGGTGTTCGATTTCCAGAACACCCGCTTCGTGCTTGCCGATCTGCAATCCAAGCTGCAGGTCGGCTGGGCGCATCTCGACTGGGCGATCCAGCGCCACCTGAAGGGAGAGTTGACCCCGACCGAGGGCGCCGCGGCGAAGCTGTGGCACACCGAGCTGCAATGGGAAGTGATGGACAAATGCCTGCAGCTGCATGGTGGTGCGGGCTATATGAACGAATACCCGATCGCCCGGATGTGGCGCGCCGCGCGCGTCAGCCGCATCTATGGCGGCACCAACGAGATCATGAAGGAATTGATCGGCCGGTCGCTGTAATTCACGGATAAGGCATGCTATTACATCTCGTGGAGGATGCACCGATGCGTAGCCTGTCCTTGTTTCTTCTGGGTACCGTGCTCGCCGTCCAGCCCGTTTCCGCACAGGATGCGCCGCAGCAAGGGGATGTCGTCGTGCATGGCGCGACAAAAGAGGAAACGAAGAAGCTGGTCGAGGCGCTCACCCCGTCGCGTTACGGCCTGCAGCTTGCGCGCTGGAACGACCAGATCTGCCCGGAAGTGATCGGGCTGGATGACGCGCATCGCGACTATGTCGCCCGGCGGATCAAGGAAGAGGCGCAGAGTCTTCGCGTCGAGCTGAGAAAATCGGCCACCTGCACCAGCAACATCGTCATCATCTTTACCGACACGGCCGATGCGCTGTCGGCCGACGTGATCAAGAATTATCCCGGCCTGATACGCGATACCGACAAGTTCGGATTGCCGCACGCGGCCGATCGCGCGCCGTACCTCGCGTCGCGCCCGGTGCGCTGGTTCTGGGTGACCGGCACCCGGATGGTCGGCAACATCCTGTCTCGCATCGCCAAGACGACGGTGGAAAATACCAGGCTCAGCCTGATCATCGTCGACAATACCAAGCTCGGCGGCCTGAAATGGTCGCAGCTGGCCGCTTACATCGCGATGGTTGCGCTGTCTCATCCGGATATGGATACCGATTACTCGAACAACGACACCATCCTGTCACTCTTCCAGCGCCGCGAATCCGCCGAGCCGGCACCGATGTCGCTCACCGATCAGGACCAAGTGTTCCTGAAGGCACTGTACAACAGCAATCCGAATCTGGAAGCCGACCAGCAGCGCAACCAGATCTTTCGTGCGTTGCGCAATCCCGCGCCCAAGAGCGGCGGCTGACGCTGCCGGACAGGCGGCGCTTCTAGGAGAGTGAAGTGAGCGTAGCGTTTCGTCGCGAGAGCGACGAGGAACACAAGGAACCCAAGTTCGAGATTCCGATCCCGCCGGGCCCGAACCTCGTCACCCGAAGCGGTCTTGAAATGATCGCGGCGCGCGTAGCGAAACTGGAAGGCGGCGTGCCGGACGGCGACGAGGCGGAGGAACACGGGCGGCAGCTGCGCTACTGGCGTGCGCGCCTCGCCACCGCGCAACTCGCCCCACCACCGCCCGAAGGCGAAGTCGCGTTCGGAACCGAGGTGCGCTTCCGGATGAACGGGCAGGAACGCGCGATCGTGATCGTCGGCAGCGACGAGGCGGAACCCGAATCCGGGTATATCGCCTTCACCGCGCCGCTGGCGAAGGCGATGATCGGCGCGGAAGAGGGCGAGCGCGTCGATTTCGCCGGGCGCGCGAACGCGATCGAAGTGCTGGAGATCGCGCCGCTGGGCTGACCGCCTGCGTCAGTCGTGCTTGCTGGCGCGCCTTTTGCCGACCATCAGTCCGCGTTCGAGATGCGCGCAGAGCGCGGTGTAATAATCCGACAGGAAGCCGTAATCGTCGCCGTCGTCGGGCAGGCCCGCCTTGCGCCGGATCGCATCGGCGACCGTGAACAAAGCCTCGCTCCGGCCGTGGCGCAGCACCGATTCGAGCGTCTGCAGCTCGTACACGCCGTAGAGGTTGAGCGCCTCGGCACTGAAGGTGCGTCGCGGCTGCACCGAATCGCGCGCCATCAGGTCCGCGCCAAGATCCTGCTTGGCGACACGCACCACCCAGGTGCCCGCAAGCAGATCGCCGACGCGCAGCCGGTCGCGATTGAAGATCGGAAAGAACAGGAAGATGCCGCTCCATAGCAGGGCGAGCAGCGGCAGCAGGATATCGCCGCCGGTGAACACCGCAGCCAGCGATGCGAGGAAGAACGTGAACGGCAGGAAGAATTCGATCTCGCGCATCGCGTTGCGCATGATCACCGCGCCGCCGGTCAGCCGTGCGCCATCGCGCGCCACCACACGCAGCCCGGTTATCCTTTTGCCCGGCGTTGCGCCGCGCGCGCCCATTTCGAACAGGGTGAACCAGCCGTTGCGCAAAAGGAACAGGCCGATCAACCACAGCGCCTCCATCAGGACCGATTGCATGGCGTTGGCGAGGTACCCGATCGCGATCGTCGCCACGATCATGATCAAGAACATGAACAGCCCGTCGAGCAGGAAGGCACCGGCGCGCGAGCCCGCGGAGGCAAGGCCGATACGCAGATCGACGCCTTCCGGCGTTATGAACCGGCGCCGCAGCGCGGCTTCCGCGGCGTCAGGAGACGGCATTGGCGTCGCTCCGCGGCAAGTAGAAATAGGTCAGCCAGCCGAGCAGCATCGCCGCACCGATCGCGTAGCGGGGCACGTCTCCGGTAATCGTCTCGCGTCCGATTCCTTCCAGCAGCCCGGCGAAGACCAGCATGATCACGGTGCCGCCCATCACCACCGCAGCCGAGCGCCCCGCCGCGACCGCGGCATCGAGGCGCGCCAGCCGTCCGGGAAACGCCACGGCAAGCCCGATGCGAAACCCGGCCGCACCCGAAAGGACGATGGCGAACAGTTCGGTCGTACCATGGATGGATAGCCAACCGAGGATGCCGACTCCCAACCCCTTGCTCACGAAAACCTCGACGAGAGCGCCGGCCGACAGGCCGGTCGTGACGATCAGCCAGATCGTCGGCAGGCAGAACATGAAGCCGAACGCGAACGCCGCGATCGAGATGCTGGCGTTGTGCACGAAGAGCTGCGAGGCGAAAAAGGTCAGCCCGCTCTGATCGACGCCCTTGGGCAACGGGCCGTAGATCGATCGGCGCAGGTCGGCGAATGACGAACTGGGGCCTCGCCCGCCTGCCAGCCCTCCCGGCATGAGCGAATAATAGAGCGAGGCGTCGCCACGGACGAGCAGGAAGCCGGCAATCGACCCGACGACCAGCAGCAGCAGCGACGCGAGCGTCTCGCGCCACAGCGACCGCACCGCCAGCGGCCAGCCATGCACGAGGAACTCGCGGAGCTGCCGCCAGGCCGAGGTCGGCACGCCGTAGATCTGGAAATAGGCGCGCGTGCAAAGCTGTTCGAGATAGCTGACGAGCGCCTGATCGAGCGAGGTCTCGCGCGCAACGGACAGCGTGGACAGCGTGGTGCGATAAAGCAAAGGCAAAGCCAGCAGCTCGTCGTCATCGAGCCGATTGAGCGATCGTTTCTCGATCCGGGTCAGCATCTCGTCGAGCCGGTACCACTCGCCCTCGTGCGCCGCGCGGAAGCGGCTGGCATTGACCAGCATGGGCTGGGCATCGAGCATCGCGCTCACAGCAGGTTCCTCCGCTTGAGATCGATATAGCCGTTCACCAGCCGGTCCCCCACGCGATCATGCTCGCTTTCGATGACATGGACGCCGAGATGGCGCAGCCGCGTCAGCACCAGCAGCCGGTCCTTGAGCAGCGCCGCCGCGGTGACGGCGCGGGTGACGTCGGCAGGCGTTTCGGGCCGCGTGCCGATGATCGTCTCCAGCTCCTCGTCGCGCAGCACCACCACCATCACCAGATGCTTCTCGACCAGACGCGCCGCGGCGCGGACCATGAAATCGGCCGAGGTGAGATCGGTGAATTCGGTGAACAGCACGATCATCGAGCGCCGCGTCAGGCGCTGCGCGAGCGAGATCAGGGCGAAGGAATAATTGGTTTCCTCGGACGAATAGTCGATCCCGGCGGCGAGCCGTTGCAGCTCGGCGAAGCCGGGTGCGCCGGAAATCAGCCCACTGGCGATGCGCGGACGCGAGTCGAACGCGTGCAGCGCGACGCGGTCGCCGAGCTTGAGCGCGACCCAGGCGGTGAGCAGCATCGCGGCAACCGCCCGGTCGACGCGCGGCAGCCCCGCGACCGGCTCGGACATCTGCCGCCCGGCATCGACCGCGAAGACGATCTGGTTGTTGCGCTCGCTGCGATATTCCTTGGCGTAGAGCTTCAGGTGCCGTGCCGACTGCTTCCAGTCAATCGAGCGGCGATCCATGCCCGAGCGATACTCGACCAAAGATTCGAAACCGGCGCCGTCGCCGCGATCCATCTGCGCGATCAGGCCCTGTAGCGCATGGCGCTGGAAAATCTGCGCGCCGCGCTCGCGCACCGGCCGCACGTCGGGCAGGATCGCCATCGTCGCCGCGGTCACGATCCGGCGCTGCTTCCAGGCGAGGCCGAGCGGCCCCTTCCAGCGCAGCCACATCTGCTCGATCCGCGCGGTGCCGCGGCGCAAGGTCGCGACCGGCAGGATCGCTTCGCTCGAGCGCCCGGTCATTTCGACGGTCACGCGTCCGAAATCCTCGGGTGCGAGCAACGGATCGTTGGCGATCGCCACCGCGACCGCGCGCGGCACGACGCCCTTTGGGAAGGAAACGCCGATCGTGGCATCGATCGTCGCGCCGACGCTTGCCGATCGCGGCAGCCGGATCGTCCCGGTGCCGGCACGCACGCCTGCGCCCGAAACCGCGTCGATCGCGGTGAGCAGCAGCACCGCGAGCGGCCAGGCCAGCCCGGCATACCAAATGTGCGGCAGGAGCACGGCAACCAGCAACGCGACGGGCGCACCCGCCGCCGCGCTGAAGATCGCCGTGCGCGTCGGGTAGATCAACGCGGCGCCTCGATCGCCTCGATCAGGTTGTGCACCACGTCCTCGATCGCGCGGCCGTCGATCTCGGCGGCGGGCGACAGAATCAGGCGATGGCGCAACAAGGGCGGCGCGAGGATCTTCACGTCGTCGGGGATCACGAAATCGCGCCCGTCGAGCGCAGCGCGGGCGCGCGCGGCGGAGGCGAGCATCGCGCCGGCGCGCGGGGACGCGCCGCTCTCCAGATCGGCGACGTCGCGCGTACCGCGGATCAGCGCGACGATATAATCGATCACTTCGTCGACCAGCCGCACGTCGGAGACCGCCGCGATCGCCTCGCCGATCGTCTTGGCATCGGCCTTGGCCTCAACACCCCAGGCCTCGGGCGACATCGCCCCCTGGCGCGCGCCATGGGTGGCGATGATCTTCCGCTCCTCGCTCGATTGCGGATAATCGACCCGCTGCTTGAACAGGAAGCGGTCGAGCTGCGCCTCGGGGAGCGGATAGACGCCCTGCTGTTCGATCGGGTTCTGCGTCGCGACGACCATGAAGCGGTCGCCGAGCGGCAGGCTCTCGCCATCGATCGTCACGGTGCGCTCCTGCATCGCCTCGAGCAACGCCGCCTGCGTCTTGGGCGAGGTGCGGTTGATCTCGTCGGCGAGCAGCAGATCGGTGAAGATCGGCCCGCGCGTGAGCGTGAAGGACGAGGTCTGGAAGTTGAACAGGTTCGCGCCGATGATGTCGCCCGGCATCAGATCGGGCGTGAACTGGATACGCCCGAAATCGAGCCCGACCGCGCGCGCGAAGCTGTGCGCGAGCAGGGTCTTGGCGGTCCCCGGCGGGCCTTCGAGCAGGATGTGCCCGCCGGCGAACAGCGCGACCAGCATCAGCTCGATCGTATTGTCCTGCCCCACCACTGCCTTGCCGACCTCGGCGCGGATCCGCCCGGCGAGCGCCCTCACCTCATCCATCGTCACCCGGTCTTCTCCCCTTGCCAATCGTATAGAGCCTGCGCCGCATCGAGTAGATCGCGGCGATCCGTCGCGGCCTCCGCGTCGTGCGCCAGATCGCTGAACTTGCGCCGCCGGCCGAGCTTGTCGAAATAGGCGTCGAGCGCGCCGTCGCGCAGCCGGCCCGGCGCGCCGAACGCCTGCGCCGCGCGATCGCGGATGACTTGCAGATAGAGCCGGCCGAGCATCGCCTCGCGCCCCGCCTTGCGCACCAAAGCCGCGGTATTGTCGACCAGGGCGGCCTTGCCGAACGCGATCGCGCGCTGGCGCAACTGCGGCGGACCGAACCGGGCGAGCGCGTGCAATCCGACGAGCAACAACGTCGCGACGATCGCCAGTGTCATCGCCAGGAACGGCGGCTCGAATGCCAGCTCGAGCGGACTGGAACTGCCGCCGAGGCCATTCAGCGTGACGTCGAACGCGATGCCGTCCGACGCCCGCGTCTTGAGGAAATCGAGCAGGGCAAGCGCCGAGCGCGCCTGATCCGCGTCCTTCATGCCGCGATTGGACAGGAGATCGGGATCGGCCAGCACATAAAGCTGATGATTGCCGAGTTCGCCCAGCACGATGCGGCCGTCCTTGTCGGTGATCATCGGACGCAGGCCGGCTCCAGCCATGGTCTGCAAGGGGCGCGGCGCGTTGAAGCTTATGCCCTCCATCTCCTCGCTCGAAACGAGCGGCGCGCCTCCGCTCGGACGGCGCGTGATGGTCAGCGTGTTGGCCGGTGCCAGCACGCCCTGGGGCACGATGGGCGGATAGAGACCTTTGTAGCGCACCCAGCCGGTCACATCAGGATCGGGCTGGGTGTCCCATTTGGGCAGGATCATCAGCGTCGGCTTGTCGGGCCGGTTGATCGCCTTGCTGATATCGACGATGCCGTCGGGCGGCGAGAGCACGACGAGATCGCTGGTGTCGAATTGCTGCGTATCGCGGATGATGCGGGGATTGCGGCCGGTCGCCTCGGCCAGCCGGTACAACCCGCTGAAGCCGGTCACCCCGTTGGACAGGACATGCGTGCCGCCATCCTTGCCCGAGCGCAGATCGGGCGCATAGACGCCGAGCACGAGCATCGCGGCGAAGGCGAGGATGCCGACGATCAGCATCAGCGCGACGGTGAGCGGACGGAAGGCCTGTGCACCGGTATCGCGTCCGATCGCCAGATCGCTCATCGCCACGCCCCCGGCAGCGCGAAATCGGCATAAGCGGTGCGCGCTTCGGACCAGCCCGCCTCATCGACGTCGCGGCCGCCGAACAGGCTGCGCTCGACGATCCGCGCGATGCCCGCGAACATGTCGCGCGCCGCCACCGGGATCGCCTCGGCGGCGGCGATGTCGCGGCTGGTGAGCGCGGGGCGGATCAGCTTGGGCCGGCGCTTCGTGATATCCTCGACGCTGCGCAGCAACAGGTGATGCACCGCCTCGGCATAGCGGCCCTGCGCGGCGAGTTCGTCCGCCTCGCGCAACCAGGCACGCGCCGGCGCCGCCTCGGGTGCCCAGGCCGGTTCGTCCTCGGACGTTTCCGCGGCGACGCGCTTGCGCCGGAACGGCACGCGCCAGCGGCCATGCCGCACGCGTTCGACGACCGTCCAGATCAGCAATATGGCGAGCGTCACCAGCACCAGCCCGAGCAGGATGCTGGCATAAGGCCAGTTGGGCAGCAGGCCGAACAACCAGCCGAAAAAGCGGAAGACCGGCCGCAAGGCCCAGGCGATCCATTCGCCGAGCGTATGCAACCAGGCCGGCGGCTTCGGCGGCGGCGGCGCGGCGCGCAGATCGAACTGCGTCGTACCGTCGGCACGCAGCGCCCGATGTGCCTCCGCGAACCGCCGCGCGGCGTCCGCTTGCTGCGATATTGGCGACGCCACGAATCCCCCGACAGCACAAGCCGTTCGGACGGAGCTTATCGGATGGAATAGCCCGCGCAATGAAGAACTTCGCGAAGGTCAGAAGACGCTGCCCGACGCAGCGCTCGGGGCCTAGCTACCGCCGATCGCGCGGGCGAGATCGACCGCGGTCGAGAGCTGGCGCGTGCGGATTTCGAGGAGCGCCCGCTCGGCATCGAGCGCCGCGGTCTGCGCCGTCGTGACTTCCAGATAGTCGGCCGCACCGTCGCGATACCGCGTCAGCGCCAGGTCGCGCGTCTTCTCGGCGGCGCGGGTCGCGTCGTCCTGATCCTTCTGCTGCGTGACGAGGAAGCGCTCGGCGGCGAGATCGTCTTCCACTTCGCGGAACGCGGTCAGCACGGTCTCGCGGTAATTGGCGGCTGCCTCGTCATATTGCGCACGCGCGATCTTCACGCCGGCGGCGCGTCTGCCGCCGTCGAAGATCGACAGCGCGGCCTGCAACGGCCCGAGTGCCCAGAAGGCGTTCGGCGCGCTCAGCAGATTGCCGTTGGTCGCCTCGAATCCGCCCACCCCGCCGAGCGAAATGGTCGGGAAGAGCGCGGCGCGCGCGACGCCGATCTGCGCATTGGCAGCGGCGACACGGCGCTCGGCGGCGGCGATGTCCGGCCGGCGTTCGAGCAGGGTCGAGGGCACGCCGACCGGGATCGCCGGCGGCACCATCTGCTGGTCGGCCACCGGAATCGAGAAACCCGAAGGCGCCTCGCCGATAAGGATGGCGATGGCATGCTCGTCCTGCTGGCGGCTGATCGCCACCGCCGAGAGTTCGGCCTTCGCGGTGGAGAGGAGGTTCTGCGCGCGGCTGACATCGATACCCGAGGCGATGCCGCCGCTGTGCCGGGTATCGGTCAGGTCGAACGCGCGCTGATACGAATCGACCGTCTGGCGCAGCAATACGATCCGCGCATCGAGCCCGCGCAGATCGAAATAGGTGGCGGCAAGTTGCGCCTGCAGACCGAGCCGGATGCCGTCGACGTCGAACGCCGCGGCCTTGGCATTGGCAGTCCCGGCGGCGATTTCGTTGCGCACGCGCCCGAACAGGTCGAGTTCCCACGTTGCCGAGGCACCGAGCGTCACGTCGTTATAGGTTGCGGATCGTCCCTGGCCGAGCGGGCGCGCCGCCGACAGCCTGTCGCGCTCCGCGCCGGCCGCGACGCCCACTTGCGGGAACAGGTCGCCACGCGCCTGCCGCACCGCGCCGAGCGCTTCCTGATAGCGCGCCGAGGCGGCGGCGAGATCGAAATTGCCCGCCTCGATCTTCTCTTCCAGCGCATCGAGCGCGGGATCGTTGAACGCCTGCCACCATGTCCCGGCGGGCAATACCGCCGTGCCCGCAGGCTGCCACGGGCCGATCTCCTTGTAAGAGGCGGGCGCCGCGATCGCCGGGCGCTGGTAATCGGGCGCCAGCGAGCAACCCGCCAGCACCAGAGCGCCGCCGAGGAGCAGCGCCGCGCGCGCGATCATGACGATTTCGCTCCGCTGGCCTTGGCGGTCTGCACCGGATCGCCCGACTGGAGCGAATCCGGCGGGTTATCGATCACCCGGTCGCTCGCGTTGAGCCCGGCGCTGATCTGGACCGTGTTGCCGAGATCGTGGCCGATCGTGATCGTGCGCAGATGCGCCTTGCCGTCGGCGCCGAGCAACGCGACCTGCGTGCCGTTCTGGCCGATGATCAGCGCGCTCGACGGCAGGCTCAGCGAGCCCGCGCCGCTCGCCAGCGGGAAGCTCGCCTGGGCATAGGCGCCCGGCTTCAGCGCATGATCGCCATTGGCGGCTTCGAGCTGGATCAGTACCGTGCCCGATCCGGGATCGACCGCATCGGCCGATCGCGTCATCACCGCATCGAAGCTGCGGCCGGGATATTCGGGCACGACCAACGACACGTGCATGCCGGGATGGACCTGCGACGAATAGGCCTGCGGCACCTTCACGAACACGCGGATCCTGTTGACGTCCGCAACCGTGAACAGCGGCGTCGCGGCGGCGTTACCGGAGACGACCAGCGCGCCGATATCGGTCGAGCGGCTGGTGACGACGCCGGAGAACGGTGCGATCAGCCGCGTGAAGCCCTGCTGGAAGCGGATGCGCGAGACGTTGGCGCTGGCGGCATTGGTGACGGCGGTCTTGGCGGCGAGATCGCCGACCTTCTCGTCGGTCTCCTGCTTCGATACCGCGTCCTTGGCGAGCATGTTTTGCCAGCGCGCCGCGGTGGAGGCGGCGAGTTGCTGGTTGGCGCGCGCGGTTTGCAGGTCGGCGCGCGCGGCGGCAAGCTGCTGATCCACCTCGGGCGCATCGAGAATCGCGAGCACCTGCCCCTGCCGCACCGGATCGCCGATATCGACGAACCATTTGCGCACATAGCCGCTGGTCCGCGCGTAAATCGGCGCACTGTTCACCGCCTGCAGCGTCGCCGGCAGCGTCAGGTCGCCCGATCCGGTCGCCATCTTGGGCGCGATCACGGATACGGTCGGCACCGTCTGGTCCTTGGTCCAGGTTGCGAGCTGGTGCTGGGAATGCGAGCGCGCCGCGATCCCGACCGCCACGACACCCACCGCGATCACGCCGGCAACCACGCCAATCCGCTTCAGGGACCTGTTGTCGCCCTCAGGCATAAGCTTCCTCCAGGGGAGCCTCGGGCGAATCCGGCGCGTGCTTGCGGTTGCGGTGCGCGAGGCTGAAGATCACGGGTACGAACATCAAGGTGGCGAAGGTGGCGACGATCAGTCCGCCGATCACCGCGCGGCCGAGCGGCGCGTTCTGCTCGCCGCCCTCCCCCAGCCCCATCGCCATCGGCAGCATGCCGATGATCATTGCGAGCGCGGTCATCAGCACCGGGCGGAAGCGGACCAGACCCGCCTCGATCGCCGCCTTGGTCGCGTCGCCCAGCTCGGCGAGCCGCTCGCGCGCGAAGCTGACGACAAGGATCGAATTGGCGGTGGCAACACCCATGCACATGATCGCGCCGGTCAGCGCGGGCACCGAGAGCGTGGTGCCGGTGATGAACAGCATCCAGATGATCCCGGCGATCGCACCGGGCAGAGCGGTGATGATCACGAACGGATCGAGCCAGCTCTGGAAGTTCACCACGATCAGCAGGTAGATCAGCACGATCGCACCGAGCAGGCCGAAACCGAGGCCGGAGAAGGCTGTCTGCATCGTCGCATATTGGCCGCGCATGGTGATGATCGCGCCCTTCGGCGTCTCGGCCTTCATGTCCTTCAGGATCTGCTTGATGTCGCCCGACACCGCGCCGAGATCGCGGCCGTTGGTTGTCGCATACACGTCGACCACCGGCGCGATGTTGTAGTGCGAAACGACGGCGGGCGACGTGCTGCGCAGGATCGTGCCGACGCCGCCCAGGATCTGGTTGGGCACGCCGGGCGATCCGCTGACCGGGATGTTCGAGAGGTCGCTGAACGAGCCGACCTGATATTCCGGCGTCTGCGCGACCACCGAATAGGATACGCCGTTCTTCGGATCGAGATAATAGACCGGTGCGGTCTGCGAGGTGCCGGCGAGCGAGGTCGCCAGGCTGTTGGTCACGTCACGCTCGGTCAGGCCATATTGCCCGATCCGGCTGCGATCGACCTGCACGTTCAACTGGGGATAGCGGTTCGATTGCTGGATGCGCGCGTCCGCCACACCCGGCACCGAGGTCATCCGCCGCAGCAATTTCTTCGCGAATGCCTGGTTGGCGGCATCGTCCTTGCCGGCGATCTGGATGTCGATCGGGGCGGGCGCGCCGAAGTTCAGGATCTGGCTGGTGATGTCGGCGGGCAGGAACGAGAAGGTCGAACCCGGGAAGGCATGCGGCAGCTGCTCGCGCATCGTGCGGATGTAGGTGTCGGTCGGATGATGATCCTTGGAGAGCTGGATCAGGATGTCGCCGTCCTGCGGACCGACCGTGCCGGAATTGTTGTAGGTCGTGTTGATCGAGCTGACCGGCAGGCCGATATTGTCGACCATCGAGACGAGCTCGCCGGGCGGGATGATCTGCTTGATGCGGCGCTCGATGCGGTCGAACTGCGCCGAGGTATCCTCGATGCGGCTGCCGACCGGCGCGCGGACGTGGAGCGCGATCTGCCCGGCATCGACCGAGGGGAAGAAGTTCTGTCCGAGGAACGCCACCAGCAGGAACGACAGAAGCACGCAGGCGAGGAAGCCTATCACGAACGCCTTGGGCGCATGGAGTGCGCGCTCCAGCAGGCCGACATAACGGGTACGCACCGCCTCGAACCCGCGCTCGAAGCCACGCTGGAAACGCACGAGCGGATTGCGTGAGCCGGCCGCGCCCGCTTCGTGCATGTGCCCCGGCGCGTGCGGCTTGAGCAGGTACATCGCCATCGTCGGCACGAGTGTGCGCGACATGATGAACGACGCGATCATCGCGAACACCACCGCCAGCGCCATCGGTACGAACAGGAAGCCGGCGACGCCGGGCAGGAACAGCATCGGCACGAACACGATGCAGATGCACAAGAGCGAGACGAATGCCGGCGTCACGATCTGCGCCGCGCCGTCGAGGATCGCGGTCAGCACCGGCTTGCCCTGCTCGAGGTGCCAGTTGATGTTCTCGATCGTCACCGTCGCGTCGTCGACCAGGATGCCGACCGCGAGGCTCAGCCCGCCCAGCGTCATGATGTTGAGCGTGTTGCCGGTCGCCGACAGGAAGATGATCGCGCTCAGCACAGCGAGCGGGATCGAAATCGCGATGATCACCGTCGAGCGCCATGAGCCGAGGAACAACAGGATCATCAACGAGGTCAGCGCCGCGGCGATCGCGCCTTCCTTGATCACGCCCTGCACCGCCGCCTTCACGAACAGCGACTGGTCACCGATCGGCACGACCTTCAGCGCGGCCGGCAGATTGGCCTGGATATTGGGCAGCGCGTCCTTAATGCCCTGCACGATCGCGAGCGTGGAGGTCGCGCCATTCTTGAGGACGGTGATCACCACCGAGCGCGCGCCATCGACATGGACGACATTGGTCTGCGGCGCCGATCCGTCGCGTACGTGCGCCACGTCGCGCATATAGATTGTCGCGCCGTTCACCACCTTGATCGGCAGACTGTTGAGCTCATCGACCGAGCCGGGCGCATTGTTGAGTTCGACCGCATATTGATAGCTGCCGATCTTGGCGAAACCGGCGGGATTGATCTGGTTCTGCGCCGCGATCGCATTGCCCACATCCTGCGCGGACAGGCCCTTCGACTGCAGCGCCAGCGGGTTGAGGTCGATCTGGATCTGGCGCTGGCGTCCGCCCGACGGATAGGGGATCGCCGCGCCCTGCACCGTGACGAGGCCCGGGCGGATCTGGTTGATCGCCTGATCGAACATCTGCCCCTCGGACAGCCCCTTGCCCGACAGCGCGAGTTGGAGGATCGGCACGGTTGATGCGCTGTAGTTCAGGATCAGCGGCGGGGTGATGCCAGGCGGCAGCTGCTTGAGCACCGCCTGCGACACGCTCGTCACCTGCGCATTGGCGGTGGCGATATCGACGCCGGGGTGGAAATAGATCTTCACCACGCCGATGCCCGGCATCGACTGGCTCTCGATATGATCGATATTGTCGACCGTGGTGGTCAGCACGCGCTCGAACGGCGTGATGATCCGCCCCGACATCTGGTCGGGCGGCAAGCCGCTATATTGCCAGGCGGTGGCGATCACCGGCACCTTGATATTGGGAAAGATATCGACCGGGGTGTTCGCTGCCGACAGCACGCCGATGATCGCGATCAGGATCGCCATCACGATGAAGGTCAGCGGGCGCGTCAGCGCGATGCGGACGATGCCGATCATGCCCGGGGGCCTCCCTCGGACCGTCGCGCCGGACGTTCTCCGAATTGCTGCGGCAAGACCATTCCCAACGTTGGACAAGAAAGCTGGCGGACCCGCCATGCTGCGGCGCGGCAAGTGGGACGGGTTTCCGCGACTGTCCAATATTGTTTACGGCATGATCGATATGTAAAAGCTATCGATCATGGACCTGCGCCACCTGCGATACTTCGTACAAGTCGCCGAGGAATTGCATTTCGCGCGCGCCGCCGCGCATCTCGGCATCTCGCAGCCGCCGCTCAGCCAGCAGATCCGCGCGCTGGAGGACGAGCTCGGCGTGCGCCTGCTCGATCGCACCAGCCGGCGGGTGACGCTGACCCCGGCCGGCAAGCTCTTCCTCGAAGCCGCGCGCGCGACCCTGCAGCAGGCCGACCAGGCGATTATCGTGGCCCGCCGCGCCGCACGCGGCGAGCTGGGCGAGCTGGCGATCGGCTTCAATGCGTCCGCACCGTTCGTGCCGCGGATCGCCAGGGGCATCTCCGATTTCCGCGCGCTCTATCCCGAAGTGAAGCTGATCCTGAGCGAGTCGGCCGGCCCGAGCCAGATCGAGGCGATCGAGGATCACGTGCTCGACATCGGCTTCCTGCGCAGCGCGGGCATGCCGCGCCTGCCCGGTACCGTGATCGCGCATCCCTTGTTGCGCGAGCGCCTGTTCGTGGCGATGCCGCCCGATCATCGCCTTGCCGCGCGCGCCGAGGTGCATCTCGCCGATCTCGGCGGCGAGCCGTTGCTCTTCTACGCGATGGGCCAGAGCGGCTTCACCGAGGACGTGATCACGATGCTTCGCGATGCCGGGGTCTCGCCCAATGTGGCGCAGATCGTGCGCGAGGTCTCGACGCTGTTCGGGCTCGCCGCCGCGGGAATCGGGCTGGTGGTGCTGGCGGAATCCCTGTGCAGCCTGCAATCGGCCAAGCTCGCCTATCGCGTGCTGGCTGACGAGGTCGCGACGACGGTTCTCTGGATGGTCCACCTGCGCGAAGGCATGACTTTGCCCGCGCGCCACTTCGTGGAGATCGTCGGGCCGACGATCGACTGAAATCGTTTCGGCGCCCGCTTGCCGATCGCGGCGGGCGACACGACATGCGCGTCACCCGCCCCCTTTCAGGAGCCCCGTGATGACGCAGCCGGCCGATTACACCCCACCCAAGGTCTGGGCCTGGAACAAGGAGAATGGCGGCCGCTTCGCCAACATCAATCGCCCGATCGCCGGACCAACGCACGACAAGGAGTTGCCGGTCGGCAAGCATCCGTTCCAGCTCTATTCGCTCGCCACGCCCAACGGGGTGAAGGTGACGGTGATGCTCGAGGAATTGCTCGCGGCCGGCCACAAGGATGCCGAATACGACGCCTGGCTGATCCGCATCAACGAGGGCGACCAGTTCGGCAGCGGCTTCGTCGCCGCCAATCCCAATTCGAAGATCCCCGTGCTGGTCGATCGCAGCGGCCCCGAGCCGATCCGTGTGTTCGAATCCGGCGCGATCCTGATGCACCTCGCCGGGAAGTTCGGCGCGTTCCTGCCGGCCGATCCGGCGGAGCGCGCCGAGACGCTTTCGTGGCTGTTCTGGCAGATGGGCAGCGCGCCGTTCCTGGGAGGCGGCTTCGGGCATTTCTACGCCTATGCGCCGGTGAAGATCGAATATGCGATCGATCGCTACGCGATGGAGGTGAAGCGCCAGCTCGACGTGCTCGACCGCCGGCTGGGCGAAAGCGAGTATCTCGCCGGCGCCGATTACACGATCGCCGATATAGCGACCGCGCCGTGGTACGGCGCGCTCGTCAAGGGCCTGGTCTACGACGCCGGCGAGTTCCTGCAGGTGCAGGAGTACACGAACGTCATCCGGTGGGCCGATCAAATCTCCGCGCGCCCGGCCTTCCAGCGCGGCCGCATGGTCAACCGCGTGATGGGCGACCCGGCGAGCCAGCTCCACGAACGCCATGACGCGAGCGATTTCGCGACGAAGACGCAGGATAAATTGGAGCAGGCATGAACGCGCGCGTCAGCCGCGCGGGCTGAGATAATCGGGCAGCCCCTCGACCAGCGTCAGCCGGCCGAGCAGGTCGTATCCCAGCGTCACGTCGGGATCGCTGCCGGGACCAGGAGCAGATCTATTGGTTTGCCGAGGGCGGCGCTTCCGATCGGTTAGACAGAGGCGGGACGGGCGGCCCGCTTTCAATCCGCTTGTTATCGATCTGTAGATTGCATGCATGAAGCATCATAGCTGGAGGAACGACCAAGGCCATAAACAAGAGTGCCGAACCGGCAGCTATAAGCCATAACCCTCCAGCCAATCCGAGCACCAAAGGTATTGCTACGACAGCGAACGCCACGTGAATATGGATAATGAGACCGATATACCGCCATCTGCTCAACTCGGATTGGAGTCTCGCGCCGCAACTATCACAATCCACCACATAGCGTCGTTGCACGCATTTCAAGACGAAAGACGCTGGCTGGCGAGCGTCGCATCGAGGGCACTTGCCCCTAAGAGTATCGACCAAGCTCATGGCGTGCAGGACTCCCCAGCGACAACTGCCGCAGCGACAACATTTGGATTCTGATAGGCCTCTTTGAAGGCTGTTCCATACGCGGCCAGCCCTGTCACCGGCACCCCGAGATATGGCGTCGTAGCCGCGCTCAAGGCGATGCCGGTTCCAATGCGGCCGGCAACTTGGACCGGGTATTTGGAGACCACAGCACCTACAAAAGAGGCAGTCTGCCCAGGATGTGATGCAATCTGGCCGAGAACCTGGCCTAACTGAGCATTGGTATTGATAGCCTGCTGCTCGGCGGTTGAACCGAGAAGCCCCACTCGCGCAGCCAAGGCGGTCGCTCCCCAAGCCACGCCCTGTATATAACTTGATACACCGTCTTTTAATTGAGTAACGACCCCTTTGTCAGGAAGGTGACGTCTGATGTCTCCTGCTGATACTCGTGGGCACGGTGGCTCTTGCGAATTGGAGCCTTTTGCCCCTCCCTCGGAACCGGTGGTGGAAAGGCTGGCGATGGGCAGCGGCATATTCGTGCAGACGAGCCTGCCTGCTCTATTCCGGCCTTTGGGCCTGTATCCGTCCGGGCACTTCTCCACCCCGTTCTTGTTTGCGATGACAACGACGTCGTTCAAGCCCATCGGGTCGATGCCGTTGATCGGATCGCCGCCGACATAGTTATACCAGTTCAGGCCGTCGCCATAGCCGATCGGATCGGTCTGCAGGAACCGGCCGAGCCGTGAGGCGTAGAGGCGCGCCTTGTAATAATAGACCCCGAGCTCGGGCAGCCACGCCTGCCCGGTATATTGGAACCGGCCGACATTCCCAGCCGCGGGCACGCCGTATTCGTCATAGCTGTTGATGGCGGTCTTCGCGCCCGTGTCGTCGCTTCGCGCGACGATCGAGCCGCGCTCGTCGGCATGGAGCCAGGCGCGCGTGAACGTCCCGCCGCTCCGGTCGTACTCGACCAGCGGCTCGTCGGTGCCCGGCCCGAACACATAGCGCTTCCGCAGCGTGCCCAACGCGTCATACTCGCCCACCATGTCCAGCCCATCATATTGCAGATCGGCCAGCGCGCCAGTGCTCGCCTGCCGGAACAGCCGCATCAGCGGATCGTAGCTGTAACCGGCACCGTTCGGCCCGGTCAGCAACAGGTTCTCGTGATCATAGGTATAGGTATCGGCATTGACCGTATGGACGTTGCCCATCGCGTCATAGCCGATCGTGTCGGTGCCCGACGCAATGGTCTGGTTGAGCCCGTTGACCGTATAGGCCAGCCCCTTGTCCGCGAACGAGGCCGAGTAGGCGGTGTTCGAGCGCGTCACCGACTTGATCTGCGAGGGCGGCGTATAGGCCAGCGTCAGCGTCAGGTCGGCCGCCGTGCCCGACAGGTCCTGCGTCAGCGTGGCGAGCCGCGACGCCGTGTCGAACGTGTAGCCCGTGATCGTGCCGTTGCCGCGCGTCAGGCTCGTGCGGCGCCCCATGTCGTCATAGGCGAACGCCGCCAGCACGCCCGTCCCCGAGGCCGCGCCGGTCTCGCGGATGTGCATCAGGTTGCCGGCCGTGTCGTAATCGTAGGTGACGTAGAACGCGTCCGGCCAGGTCAGCCGCGTCCGGCGGCCGGCGGCGTCGTACTGCGCGCTCATCGTGCCCAGCGGCCCACCCTGGCTCGTCATCCGCGACAAGGCGTCGTAGCCGAACGTCAGCGTCTGCGCGCTCGTCGCCGCGCTCGTCAGCCGGCCGAGCAGGTCATAGCCCAGCGTCACATCCGGGTCGCTGCCGGGCAGATCCTCCAGCGTCGGGCGGTTGAGGTGATCATAGGTGTAGGCGATGCTCGTCGTGTCGCGCAGGCGGCGCGAGGTGACGTTGCCGGCCGGATCGTAGCCCAGCTGCTCATAGTCGCTCGCCGAGCTCGTGCCCGCCCCGAGCGTCGTGTCGGGATAGCGGGTCTTCGACAGCCGGTCGAACCCGTCATAATCGTAGGTCGTCAGATTGCCGTTGGCATCCGCGAGCGTCGCGACCGTGCCGTTGGCGTTGTAGGTCCGCGTCTGGTCGTTGGAAGGATCGGGCGTCCCGTAGGCCGTGGTGACCTGCGTGACCTGGCCCGCGGGATCGAACGTGGCCCTGGTCACGCGATCATAGCCGTAGGTGCCCGCGGTGCGCGGCGTGCAGGCATCGGGCAGGCTCGTATAAGGCGTATTCACGCGCAGCGCGGTGCATTGCAGCCGCCCGTCCGCGTCATAGCCGTATTGCGTGAAGCCCCCTTGCGCGAGCGAATCGGTGTTGACGCGATCGAACGCGTCATAGGTCGTGTTCTCCATGATGACGCCGGAGAAGGCCGCCCAGTCCGCATCGCTCGTGCCCGCCACGCTGCCCTGTGCCCTTTGCGTGACATTCCCGTCCGCGTCGTAGGCGATCTTCAAGGCCGCGCGCTTGCGGCTGCCGGCGCCGTCCGGATCGGGGCCGATGACGCCGACGACCTGTTGATTGGCGTCATAGCGATAGGTGGTGGTGTCGTCAGTGCCGGAGAGCGGCCCATCGACCGTCGTCATGTTGCCGAACACGTCGTAGCCGTAGCCGGTCGTGGCGGTCAGGGCGCCGTCTCCCGAAGCGGTGGTCACTGCCGTCGCGAGCAGGTTGTTGGCGACGCCGGTGCTGCCATGCGCGATCGTCGTCTTCACTTCGTCCGCCACGCCGGAGCAGGACGCGGTCGTTTGACAGGTCGAGGTCCCGGTCAACACGTAGATCGGCGATGGCGCCGCGACGATCGATCCGGTAAAGTTCTTGTAATAGGCGCTGAGCGCCGAATAGCTGTAACGGGCCTGCGGCCGCACGGCGCCCGTGGCCGGCGCGGCCGGCGTGACGGTCAGCACGCCGCCGTGCGCCGGATCGTAGGTGTAGTCGGTCTCATTGCCGTTCGCGTCGGTCGTGCTGTTCGGCTGGTTGCAGGTCACCGGATTGGCGCAGGCAGCATCGAAGCTTGCGGAACTGACGATATCGGAGAGGCCCGATCCCGGTTTCGCGACCTGTCGCGTCTCGGTCACGTTCCCGCGCGCGTCGTACGTGAGATGGGTGTAGTTGGTTTCCGGATACGTCGTCTGCGTCAGGCGCCCGAAGCTGTCATACTGATAGCTCGTCGTGTGCGCATTCTCGTCGGTATAGGATTGCACCAGCTTCGTGCCGGTGTCCGACACCCAGACCTTGGTGCCGCCGAGCGGCTGGGTGACGGTCGTCGTCCGTAGCGTCCCGCTGTCGCTATAGGCATACGTCCAGGTGCCGCCTCCCTTGTGGTAGGTCTGCACCCTGTTGTTCGCATCGTAGGTGATATCGAGATCGTTGGTCGCGCCTGCGGGCCGCTTGACATTTATGGGGAGCGATCCGCTCAAACCCACCGAACTCGTGTTGCCGAGCGGATCCGTGAAGGTGCGCGTTGTCACGCCGCCGCTCGTGCTGCTGCCCACCGTCAGGGTCGGCCAGCTCTGCGTCAGGCCGGTGCAACTGCCACTGCCGCCGGGATTGCAGTAATCGACCGCCATGTTGATCGCCTGCACGGACGTCAGTTGCGACCACGCGGAATTGTCGGCGCCGGCCGCATAGCTGTAGGTATTGGAGGCGTAGCGTGCCTTGATCAGGTAGCCCCGATTGCTCGAAATGCCCTGCAGCCGCCCGGCCGGAGCCGTCGTGACACAGTTTTGGAGCGGTGGATTGCACTGACGGCGCCCGTCTTGCAAATCCCAGGAATAGGTGATCACCTCGCCATCCGGCTTGGTGATCGTCGATAGGCGATAGAGAACGACGGGCAGAAAGCCGCTGTCGCCCAGCGATCTCAGAAATGTGAACGCCGTTCCGTCGGCCTGCGTGTAAACGTAACCGCTGATCGACGTATTGTGAACGAGCGTCGCACCGTCGCCATCCGCATTGGAGTAGGTGTCGGTTCCGCTATCGTAGCTGAAATGGTGGCCTTGCCCGAGAATGATGATGTCAGTGGGATTGCCCAAGCCGTTGAACTGCATATTGAATGTGTCGAAAAACTGTCCGCCCGCCCAGCCATAGGCATAGGTCAGTCCGCCCTGCTTGCTGTTACCTACCGTGATGCTGGTCAGCATCGGAATGTTGATCTTGCCGGTGATGACATCGACGCCGTTCTGGTCGGGTGCCTGCCGCTCCGTATCCTGCAGAGTCTGCGCCGAGGCCGCGCTCGCCAAGCCCACAGCACTCGCGGCCAGCAGCGCGGCGACGGCAGGGTGACGGAGCGACGTGGTCGGAAACAGCGCGCGCAAGAGCGTGTGATTGGACATCGTCCGCATTCCCCCGGATTCAGCAACTGAAGATGCGCAGGAACAAGGCGCCTCAGGGCGCGCCGGTCACGTTCATCGTCTTGCGATTGTCGGCGTCGTCGAACGTGTAGTTCGCGATCACGTTGTTGTTGATCGTGCCGCTGTGCGCGACCTGCACCAGCCGCCCCTTGGCGTCGTAGGTATACGAAACCGTTTCGGATGCCCCGACAATTCCCGCAGCGGCGGCAAGGATCGAAACTCCTGCCACAACGGCCATCGTCTTCAGTCGCGTCATGATCGCCCCCGTGCGCGTCGATTCGCTCGACAACGGCAATGGGCACGAGAAAATCCAACATCGCAAGCGACTTAAGAGACCAATGCGGACCTATCCGATATCCATGATCGCACGCAGTCAGCCGATCTTTACACAGACCGCCATATAATATTCTTCTCGTATACACGGACGATCGAATTTATATTGTATCGACCACTCGCTATACTCGTTATAATAGCCGAGCTTCGCCGTCATGCAATTGACGACGCATCGGTAAGCACATGATTCTCATTGGAAAAATGGTGCGCTTACAGGACTCACACCTGACGCGAAGAAACGCAGAAATCCTAGGCTTTGTAAAGGTACTCGATGCTGTGGCCCCCTCGTGGCCCACCGCGAAAATTAGTCCTCCTGACGGACACGAACCGTCGACGGAGTGCAGGACTCCCAAGCCCGATTCGGTTGTCAGTTGCAGACAATTTCTGGGCGATGACGGGCCGTCGCATTGCGCGTCTCACGGTTGCCGTGTTGTTGGCCCTTGGCCATGTCGTAATCTCCGTAGCGTGGGGCGGGCGCGGCCGATCTTGGTAAAGTTGGTCAACGTCGGAAGAGCGAGAGTGGCGGACACGAAAGGCGTGAGACGAACGCTGTCGAATTGCGCATGCGCCGTCTCCGCCTGGTCGGAGCAGGACTAATGCGTAGTGCGGGCCGAGCAGAACCATTGTCTGGAATGGAGGGCGTAAGGCTCCGCGTCAAAGCGGGAGCATGAAGCACTCTCAGTCGCGGCAAGCTCGAAAAGGACGACCCGCGATAAATCTAATGTGGGATGGTCGCACAGTGGCGCCAGCCCCCATCTCCGAACGTGGGAATAGTTTGAGCCGTGCCCCTTGAGTCAATCGACCAGGCACAACATCGTGGGCGCGATCCTGAAGCTGATGTGTCGGCCTTTGAACCGCGCTGAACGGCGAGCAGGATAAGCAACTGATGTTCCTCGACGACCGCGACGGACAGGCAGGCAAGGAATTGCCGTTGCCTTGGGATACGCCGCCATCCAAGCAAGGCTCGACTGAATGCCGCTGCTGCTGGCGCTTCATCTATGCGCCTGCACTCCCGTGTTCGATTGCGGTGGTTCCGGGGCTTGCCGAAATGCCAACAACGTCGGGACTGGGCCACCGATGCAAATGGGAGCTCGCTACCAGGGCGTCGCCCGACGACGAGCTCGCGGAGCTCCTGTGATCAACAAGCGCCAGCGCTGGACGCAAACAAATATAAACGATCTGCGGAGCGGAGTTGCTGGCGGCGTGGGTGTCGAGGCTATAGCCGATGCGCTCGGGCGCACCGTCGAGGACACCCGCGCGATGGCACTGCGCCTTCGGCTACGTATGGGGAGTGTTGGCTAGTCCTTAGCAATCGCGGCGCGTTAGAGTTGATCACGGAAATAGTTCGCTCAGCCCTTGCCGTTCGCTCGCTTGGCTCCGACATTGTGCAGTGCAACAATTTTCCAGAATTGTTCTGCATGTCAGGGCGTCCGCCGTGGCTAAGGAGAAGGCCACATGCGAAATCTGAACGACACGCTTAACCGTCTTTCCGCCTTGCGGAGAAGCGTCGTGCCCAGCGCAACCCGATCTCCGGGCGGGGATCGGCTTTCTGACCTTACGGTTTTCGGATCCAATCCGGGCGCACTTCGAGGACGATTCTATGCTCCCAAGCCGCTGGGTCCGTCCGCCGCGCTGGTGGTCGTGCTCCACGGCTGCACCTAGAACGCCGCCGGTTACGACTATGGCTCGGGCTGGTCCCGGCTGGCCGATGAGATGGGGTTCGCCGTGCTCTACCCGGAGCAGCAGCGCGGCAACAATGCCAATCTCTGCTTCAACTGGTTCAATACGGGTGACACGCAGCGCGATTCCGGCGAGGCGCTTTCGATCCGTCAGATGGTCGTATCGATGGTCGCAAAACACGCAATCGATCCGGCCCGCATTTTCGTCACCGGACTTTCGGCTGGCGGCGCGATGACGTCGGTGATGCTCGCCACCTATCCTGAGGTGTTTGCCGGTGGCGCGATTATCGCCGGCCTTCCTTATGGCACGGCCGCGTCGATTGCCGAGGCATTCGATCGCATGCGAGCGCATGGCGGGCCTTCGGCGGCAGCACTTGGCGCGTTGGTGACCAATGCATCACCACACAAAGGTCCGTGGCCGTCGATCTCCGTATGGCACGGCGAGAGCGACGCGACCGTGAGCCATACAAATTCGACGCTCATCGTCGAGCAATGGGGTGCGCTACACGGAGTTCCGCGCGAGCCGACCGCGGTCGAGCACGTCGACGGGCATCTCCGCAATGTCTGGCGCGATGCGCACGGGCGCGACGTGATCGAGGAATATCGCATTGGCGGCCTCGGCCACGGTACGCCGCTCAGCACATCAGGCGCCAATGCCTGCGGCGTCGTCGGGCCGTACATGCTGGAGGCCGGAATCTCCTCGACGCGGCGCATTGCAGGCTTCTGGGATCTGGGCACGGCGCAGGCGGAAAGGCGGCAGGAGGCGCCGCCGCCAAGCCAGAGCATGATCGTGCCCACCGAGCATCGCGAAGCGCCGTCTTGCCCCCCACGGTCCTCCAGCCACGTTGAAGGCATAATCGAAGACGCATTGCGTGCCGCGGGACTGATGCGCTGAGCGCAACAGCTGAAGGCAATTCGTTGGACCTTTCGCACCGCTTCTACGTGTTCTGCTTGCAGAGGTGATGGGCGCGTCGGTGCTATTGACCGCGTGGTTGCCGATGCTGCTACGCGAGGTGGCACTGTCGCTGCCGACCTTGGCATACGCGTAGGTGCTGCGCTGTTCGCGCTGCCCCCGCTCAGACCCTTCGCGGTTCGCCCCGCTGCAATTCCCGGTTGCGGTGGAGCGACTGAACGAACTGGTCGTCATCGTCTCCCTGGCGCGTGCAGGTCTGAGATTGACCGGATGATCGGCTTCGCAGCTGATGCTCGCCTGCCGGCATGCTGTAGTATGGCCGCGAGTCGATATGACCGAGACTGGGCCGAAAGCTGAAAGTCAGCTTTCGGCTCTGCCCAAACCCGACATCATGGGTGTCCCCATGAGCACCCAGCATTGTTCCAACGTCTGCGATCACCGCCGCAGGCGTACTCCGAAGATGAAGGCGCGGCCGATCGGATCGTCGCCGATCACGAAGCCCTGCGACAGGCCCGGATTATTCTGCGAGGCATAAAATGCCGCCGGCGGTGGCCCTTCGTTGAACAGGTTCGAAACGTTCACGAAGAACTCCATCTTCCCGAGCCGATCGTCCGGGATCGTGTAGGCGAGGTTGAGATCGGTATAATCGGTCGATCGTACCCGCGGGCCGACGGCGAGCAACGTGGGATCGCCCGAAAGCTTCAGGTTCGACCGCCAGCGATTTTCGATATCGACATCGACATTCTGGAACGGGCTGAACCGGACGAAAGCGGTCGCGCGCCACACCGGCACCGCCTGGGTGCCGTTATTGCCGAACGCGACGCCCGCCTGATCGACGGTCGGCAGACCCGGCTGGATATATTTCAGATGCGGCTGATATGTCGCCAGCAGCCGGATCGAAGCCGGGCGCGAGAACAGCCTGGTCGCGTAATTGGCCTCAACATCGATGCCATTGGTGATCTGCTGCGCGATGTTGATCACCGTATTATGCACCGCCGTCACCGCATTGGATGCGGATGTGTCGGTGAAGCCGTTGGGCCGGTCATAGAGCGCGCAATAAGGCGAGCTGCCGCCAGAATTGTTGCAGGCGAGCTGGAACAGCGGTTGCTGCGCGACGATGCTCAGGATCGCGTTGGTGACGTTGATGTCGTAATAATCGACCGACAGGCTGAAGCCCGGAAACCAATGGGGGCGATAGACCGCACCGACGGTCCAGGTGTCACCTTGCTCGGCGGTGAGATTGGGATTGCCGCCCGAGGTGATCACCACGTTGGTCGGGTTGGTCTGGGTCAGCAGATCGGCGAACCGCGTGACCACCGAGCTGGTCGGCGAATAGAGATCGTCGAGCGTCGGTGCGCGGATGTCGCGCGACCGCGTGCCGCGGAACAGCAGATCATCGGTGACATGCCAGTCAAAGCCGATCTTCCACGGCCAATAGCTGCCCGACGTGTCGTAGCTGGTGTAGCGCACCGCCCCGTTCAGTTCGAACGAACGGGCGATCACCGAATCCTTGAGCAGCGGCACCTCGACTTCGATCGCGCCTTCACGCACGGTCTGCTCGACCGGCGAGCGCGAGGCGATATTGGTCGCCCAGATCGTGCTGGAGGATGTGCAATTGAAGCTCAGGCCGGTGCAGTCCAGCCGATCAGACGGCTGCGCGTCGCTGGTCGCGTAGTAGCCGATGCGACGCCACTCGCCCGAGAACGCGACCGTGACGGGGCCCGCCCAGGTGGAGAAGGCATTGCCGCTCAGGCTGCCCGTCACGTCGTCGATCTTGGTGTGTGCGATGAAGTGTGTGGTGCCGAGGATGTAATCGAGCGCCGCCGCGCTGTCGCTGGTCGGGCCGAACGGATTGAGCGGCACGCACCCACTATAAGCGGCGGGATTGGCGATGCTCGCACTGCAGACGATCTGGCCGCCGGAATTAACCGCGCCCAGCGACGCGTACAGCCGACCATAGTTGATGTTGGTCGGATTGATCTGGTCCATGGTCGAATTGGAATGGACGTACCCGACGCCCCACTTCCAGCTGCCGAGGCTACCATCGACGCCCGCATTCACGAAGATTTGCCGGGAATCGACGATCGGATTGAGCCGGGGCGCGTCCATCATCTGCTTGCTGAGCGCGAAGCTCTTCTGGCCCGCGGCCGCAAGTTCGGCCTGATATTCCGGCGCGAGATACGGGTCCGTCGCGCTGATCGTGACGTTGTTGAGGTTCAGCCAGTTGACATAGGAGACGTTCTGCTTGTCGTTGAACGCCCCCTCGACATACGCATGGATGCTGGGCGTCACCTCATAGTCGAAGCGGCCGAACGCCTGGTTGCTGTGCAGCGAGGATTTCAGCGAGGAATCGTAATAATAACCGTCACCGCCGATTTCGAGACCCGCGCTTCCCGAAGCCGCGCCGTGCACGAACGGGCTGAGCACACCGTTCTGATCGAACGTCATCCCCGACAGAACGCCATTTGTGATCAGGCCGCCAAAGGTCGCGGACGTCACGCGCGCGTTGGGCGTCAGGTAATATGGATCGGTCGTCGAGCCCGCGCCCTGGACAGTATAGGTATTGTGGTTCGGGTCGCGTGACGAACGCGTGTCGATCCCGGCGTCGTTGCGATATTCGTAGCTGAGTTCGAGATGGCCTTTGCCGCCGAACAGATCGGAACCCCAGGCGAGGCCGATATTCTGCGAGGGATCGTCGCCCATCTGGGTGACGCCGGCTTCGAGATTGGCCTTGAACCCGTTGAAATGACGATCGGTGATGAAATTGACCACACCGGTCACGGCGTCCGAGCCATAGACCGCCGAGGCGCCCCCGGTCACGACATCGACGCGTTGCAGCAACTGCTGCGGGATCATGTCGACATCGATGATGCCATTGACGTTGGTCGAGGGCACACGGTGGCCATCGAACAGGATCAGCGTGCGGACCGCGCCCATGTTGCGCAGATTGAGGTTGTTGCCCGCCGAATTGCCACCGCCCGTGTTGGTACCGGTCGACGCGCTGGGGTTGCTGAGCTGGCCGCGCGATCCGGAAAAGACCGGCAGTTCGTTGAGCGCGTCCGCAACTGTCGTTGGGCGCGTGCGCAACGCATCCTCGACCGGAACGACGGTGACCGGGGTGGGGCTGTTATTGCCGTTGCGGATGACGCGCGAGCCGGTGACGACGACATCGGCGCCCTGGGCCGATCCATCGCTGGTCGAAGCCTGGCCGGATGGCGCGTCCGCAGCGGGCGCGGCAGCGATTGCCTGAGCATTTGCCGAAGATGCGAGCGCAAGAAAGCTTACGCCGGCCAGCGCAGCGCCGGCACGAACACAATATCCCATAACCCTCTCCGATCAGTCGCCTGAGGCGATGCTCCCTGTATTCGCTGATTTATTTGCCCAACCAGCTTGGATTTCAGATTTATTGTGACGCGACGAAAAATAATAATCGAAACATGGATAGGGGGTATAAAATACCCCCATTTTATCGAGGTCAGATCAGCCCTTCTTCCTCGAACACCTTACGAATCTGCGCGATATGCTCCTCGGTCGCGGGCAGGCCGGGACGGCGCGGCAGCCCGACCGGACGGCCGAGCAGCGCCAGTGCCGCCTTGTGCCCGGCGCGCGCGCCGATGTGCCGATCGCCCGAGACGTTCATCACCGCCGCGATCCGCGCGATCTTGCGCTGCCAATGCTCCAGTTCTGGCCAGTCCCGCCGCTGATAGGCGGCCCACAGATTGAGGCTCCATTCATGCGCGAAATTCGACATCGGGCTGCAACTCGCCTTGATGTCCACGCCTTTCATCAGCGGATAGAGCACATTGAGACCACCGGTAATCCAGCGGAAATTCTCGATGCTCTTCGTCAGCAGGATCGTCTTGCTCACCTCGTCATAACTGGCGTCGCCGTTCAGCTTCATGCCGACGATATTGGGCAGTTCGGCGATGCGCGCGATCGTCTGCGGGGTGAAATGGTTGCCCGTCTGGTGCGACGGATAGAAGACGATCGGCGTGTCCGGATACTCCGCCGCGATGTCGCGATAATACGCGAACGCGGCGTCCTGCGAGTAGAGATTGAAATACGGCGCGATCAGGAACACCCCGTCGGCGCCGGCAGCGACCGCGTAGTTCATCTGCAATATGGTCTTCTCGAAGCTTTCCTGGCCTAGGAACGGCCACGCCTTGATCTCCGCACCGTGCGCGACATCGATGATCACGTCGCACCACGTCTTCCACTCATCGAAGCTCAGGCTGGCAAACTCGCTATGCCCGGCGGGACCATGCAGCCCGCCCGCGCCCTTGGTCACCAGCCGGAGTTGTTCGGCAAGCACTTTCTCGTCGAGGCTGCCGTCCGCCTTGAACGGGGTGTAGGAACCGGGATTGAGGCCCTCGGGCATCAGCATGGTACATCTCCTGTTGGCAGCGGCGCGCGGGGGGCGGCCGGATGAATCAATCCACATCCGCGGCGAGCGCCGGTGCCTCGGCGCCCTCCGCGACGGCGCGGTCGCTGCTGCGGCCGCGACGGAAAGCGGGGATCACGAACGCGGCGATCAGCGCGAGCGTCAGCACGACGAAGGTCGCGCTGATCGGGCGGCGGATGAACACGCTGGGATCGCCATCCGAGATCAGCATCGCGCGGCGCAGATTCTCCTCCAGCGTCGGCCCCAGTATCATCGCGATGATCAGCGGCCCCGGGCTGCAATCGAGGCGCTGCAAGGCATATGCCAGCAGCAACGCGACCGCGGCGACCTGAATGTCGAAGGTCTGGTTGTTGACCGCGTAGCAGCCGATGCAGGCGAGCAGCAGGATCGTCGGGTAGATGAAGCGATAGGGCGTCTCGAGCAGCTTCAGCCAGACTCCGACCAGCGGCAGGTTCAGCACCAGCAGCATCAGGTTGCCCAGCCACATGCTGGCGATCAGGCCCCAGAACAGATCGGCATGGTTGACCATGATGTCCGGCCCGGGCTGGATGCCCTGTACTTCCAGCGCGCCCATCAGCATCGCGAACACCGCACCCGCCGGGATGCCCAGCGTCAACATCGGGATGAAATGCGTGAAGGCGGAGGCATTGTTCGCCGCCTCGGGCGCGGCGACGCCCTCGATCGCACCATTGCCGAAGCGACCGGGTTCCTTGGCGAGCCCCTTTTCCACAGCATAGGCGGCGTAGGAGGCGATGAATGGCCCGGTGCCCGGCAGGATACCGAGCGTGCCGCCGAGCGCGGTGCCGCGCAACGTCGGGAACAGCGACTGGCGAATATCCGCCCAGCGCGGGATCACGTCACGGATGCGGCTCTCGATGCGCGGCCGTTCGGTCAGCGCGCCGAGCCGCAGCGCGATCTCCGAAAACGCGAACAAAGCGGCCGCGATCGGCACGAAATCGATCCCATGATCGAGTTTCAGGTTGCCGAAAGTGAAGCGCTCGACGCCGGTATGCAGATCGGTGCCCACCGTCCCCAGGATCAGCCCGATGCACGCCATGCCCAATGTGTTGAGCTTCGACTTGCTCGACACCAGAGACGCACCGACGAGCGCGAGAATGCAGACCGTGGTGTATTCGGGCGCCTGGAACCACAGGGCGGCGTTGGCGAGGAACGGTGCGAAGAAAGCGATGATCAGGACGCCCACGCAGCCTGCGAAGAAGGACGACAAGGCGGCGATCGACAAAGCCGGCCCCGCCCTGCCCTGCTTGGCCATCGGATGACCGTCGAAACAGATCACGATCGCCGAGGATTCGCCCGGCATGTTGAGCATGATCGAACTGGTCGAGAGCGAATGGTGCGCGCCGTAATAGACGCCCGAGAGCATTACGATCGCGCCGATCGGGTCCATATGATAGGTGACCGGCAACAGGATCGAGAAGGCGATCAGCACGTTGATCCCGGGCAGCACGCCGATCATCGTGCCGAGCAGCGCGCCCAGCCAGCAATAAAGCAGGTTCGACGGCGTTAGTGCGATCGCGAAGCCATGCGCCAGATTGTGGAAGACATCGGTCACAGTGCCTCACTCCCACCAGAACAGCGGCAACTGCATGTCGAACAGGCGCACGAACACGATGGCCGCGAAGGCAGTGAGGACCACATAAGTCACCAGTACCTCGATCGGGTTGGTGCGCAGGCGCGGGAAGCAGGCGATCCCGATCAACGCCGCCGACGCGACGACCAGCCCGGTGCGCTCGATCAGCAGCGAGAAGGCGAGCACGCCAACGAACACCAGCACGAGCGGCTGGAGCCGATACTGTGTGATCGGATCGACATCCTGCTTGGCGATGCTGCGAACGATCGAGGCCACACCGATCAGCGTAAGTACACCGGCAACGAGCGCAGGGAAGAATCCCGGCCCCATATGCGTGGGCACGCCAAGCTCATAGCGCCGCGCCAGCAGGAAGGTGACGACGCCGATCACGAGGAAGATCGCGCCCGCGAGAACATCCTTCGAAGCGGTCAGGCGCGTTTTCACGAACCGCTCCCCACCGATCGATCGGCGCGATATCCTGTTCGCCTCATTGCGGTTTGATGCCAGCGGCCTTCGCGGCCTTGTTCATGTCGGCCAGTGTCTTCTCAACCATCTTGCCGAAGTCCGCGGCGCTGCTGCCGATCGGCTTCATGCCGAGCGTCGTGAGACGCTTCTGCACGTCGGGCGTGGCGACAGCCTTGCAGAACTGCGTCTCGAGATAGGCGATCACCGCGGGCGGCGTGCCGGCCGGCGCGAACAGGCCGTGGAATCCGGGATCGAGATCGGTGGGACCAGCACCGCCCTCGGCCATGGTCGGCACGTCGGGCAGATCGGGATTGCGGGTCGGGAAATCATAGGCCAACGCGCGGACCTTGCCCGCTTTGATAAGCGGCATCGCCTGCGTGACGGTGAGGAATGCCGCCTGCGTCTGGCCGCCCATGATCGAGACCGCGACATCGCCGGGACTCTTGAACGGCACATGCGTGATCGACAATTGATTAGCCTGGCTGAACAATGCGAAGCGCAGATGCGAGCCGGTACCGATCCCGGTCGAGGCGTAGGTCGCGTGATGCGCGGGATCGCGCGCATAGGCGACGAAGTCCTTGAGCGTCTTCACCGGCAGGCTGGGCGGCACGATCAGGAAGGAGGCGTCGGATTCGGCGATCTGCGTAATCGGCACGAAGCTCTTGCGCACGTCGAACGGCAGGTTGCGCTGCAAATTGGGCAGGCTCGCCAGCGACGCCGGCGCGATCAGCAGGGTATAGCCGTCCGGCTTGGCCTCCGCGACATATTCGGCCCCGATCTCGCCACTGGAGCCGGGCTTGTCGTCGACCAGGAACCGTTGCCCGGTCTGTTGCGTGAGTTGCGCCGCCAGAATGCGCGCGGTCGCGTCAGGCGCGCCGACTCCGAACCCCACAACCAGATGGACGGGCCGGTTCGGATAGGGCTTGTTCGATTCCGAGCAGCCCGCCGGGACCAGCGCGAGGGCCGCCAACACGAACGCCACCAGCACCCTGTACATATCGCCTCCAGTCAACCCGCTCTCGCCGCCATGCCGGCGGCCGGCATCCCTCAGACCGCGAAGCCCCACATCTTCGCGGCAGTGCGGCCCATCACCCATGCCGCGTCGTCTCCCTCCGCGAAGAGCGGCATGTCCTTCACGCCATTCAGCGCATGGCGATAGCCTTCCTTGGCGGCGCAGGGCGGGAAGTTCGATCCCCACGTCATGCGCTCGACGCCGAACGCGGCCTTGGCCATCGCATAATGCGGCGGCATCTCGTCCCACGGATAGCCGGCGGGAAGCCGGTGCGGCTTGGGCACGATCTCGCCCAGCCCCGGCACCTTCACGCTGGTATTGGGCCAATCCGCGCATTTCAGCGCATCTTCGTACACGTCATAAGGCGGATCGAAGACGTCCTTGCCCGGGCTGCGCACGAGATGCTCCAGCGAGAAATGCGTCTTGGGACAGGCATCGAGCAATTGCTTGAAGCGCGCCGAGGCGAAATTCTCGGCATGCCCGATTAGGCTGACGATCATGCCCAGTTCGCCGGCCACGCGGAACACATCGGAATCCGGCGACCACGTCTCCTGCTTGCGCAGATTCACGCGGAACCCCGAACCGCCATCCGCATGCAGCTCTTCGAGCATTGCGGGCGCATCCGCCGCCGTCGTATCGATCAGCCCGACCACCTTGAACTTGCCCGGATGGTCGCGCATGCAATTGAGCAGATACGAATTGTCGTAATTGCCGTTGTGCTGGACGAGCACGGCATGATCCACGCCGTTGGTGTCCATCTGGTACAACAGCACGTCAACCGGTTCCGACCAGTTCACGCCCGTATGGACATGCGAATCCACGATCAGCATTCAAACTTCCTCATTCGATCATCCCCCGACATTCACGCGTTCGCCGGTCGGATATCCTCGATCAGCTGGAACCCGACGCCCTGCGACGTCGAGCGCTCGATGTTCATCGTCTTGTAGCCGCGCGGCGCGACGCTCACCGCCTTGCGGCGCATCTCGTTGCCGTTGTCGACCGCGCGCTGGAACAGTTCCTCGATCCTGGTGACGCCGAACGCGACGTGGTTGAGGCCAGGTCCGCGCTCCTTCAGGAACTTCGCGGAGGCCGAGTCCTCGTCGAGCGGTTGCACCACCTGAATTTCGGTCACACCTGCGTGATAGACCGCTTCACGCGCTTTCTCGCTGGTATTGATGCGCTCGACATCCATATCGAAGGTGTCCTTGAGATATTTCATCATCTCATCGAGATCGGACACGACGTAATTCACGTGATGGAGATACTCCAGCAATCGATCCTCCTGACATTTCATCGGCGGCGTTTCAGAACATTCCGAATGCCAGCCATCACGAATTCTCGAATCTCATTATCGATTACCGTCCTCTTTTCGTCATAGGATCATTGCAGGAGACGATAAGAACTTTCCGCCCGCGACACTCCCGATGCGATCAATGCCGCCAGCGCGCGACACGCGGCATCGCCTTGCGATCCACCAGCCGCGGCATCGCGCGGCGACGGAGCCGCGCGCTGTCCTGGCGCGACATCCCCGCTTCGGGTGCGGATTTGGCGAGGCCGGCCCGAATCGTCGTGATGAGTTCCTCGTGCAGCGTTGTCGGGAGCCAGCCGGCGCGGGTCGTGATCCCGATCGATGGACCCGGGATCGCCAGATCCAGAGGCACTGCGGCGAGTTCATCGATATGTTCGAGTTCGTAAGAGGTCAGCAACGTCAACCGATCGCTGATCATCAGCAATTGCCGCGTCACCCCCACCGCGCAGCTGGCGATCTGAATGGACGGGCGCCGCTTGCCGGCGAATACGCGATCGAAATAGTCGCGCCGGCTGGAGCCGACGGCGCCGATCACCCATTGGTGGGCGAGCAGATCGTCCATCGTCACGGCCGCCTTGTCGGCCAGCGCATGGCCTTTTCGCATCGCGACCAGATAGGGCGTGGAGAGCAAAGGCTCGCTGACCAGATCGTCGCCGACGTGATCGGACAGCAGCCCGACCACGAAATCGACATCGCCGGTCGCCAGCCCGTCCGCCATCTGCTCCGCGCTCTTGTTCTCGACGCGCACCGACACGTCCGGATGCCGGCGCAGGAACTCGTCAAGCACCGATGCCAGCAATACGGTGCCGCCATTGGGCCGTGCGCCGATCACCACTTCACAACCGTTCGCGGCCACCGACGCGCGCACCTCGTCGATGCCCCACACGATCTCCTTGGTCGCGAGCTTGATACGGCGTCCCAGACGCATACCGGCGGCACTCATCAACGCGCCTTCGGCGGTACGCTCGATGAGCTTGGCTTGGAGATCGGCCTCGAGCGCATGTGCGATCCGCAGCAGCGATGGCACCGAGATGCCGATCGCCGCGCTGGCCCGCTCGACCGAGCGATGCTCGACCAGCGCGATCAGGATGCGGAATTGCGACCGCGTCATCCGCTGCAACATGGCCTGTTCGGCAGCGGCCGTATGGGCGCTCCCGAGCTCGCGAATCGCGAATTCCGCCTGATCGAGGAAACGGCGCACCCGGCGATGGAACACCACGCCGTTGTCGCTCAGCGAACTGCCGCGCGCGCCGCGCTGGACCAGTTGCGCCCCGACCTGCTCCTCGAGCTTGGCTAGCGCTTGCGTCACCGCGGGCTGCGACATTTTGCATTCCTGCGATGCGCGGCAGATGCCGCCGGATGCGCTGACGGAATCGAACAACCGCAATTGCCTGATACTTATCGAATCCGCGCCGTTGGACATGCCTACGCATCCTCCTCCCGCGCCAGTCATCGGCTGTGCAATTCGCACCACCGGGCGATGACGATCACGCGTCGCGCACGGTTTTTCCGTGCACCATCAATGCGGTACCAGGGCGATCGTCGCGATGACTCCGACAACCCGGACAGACGCATTTCTTCTTTGATTTTGTGTAGACCCCTAATCCCATGCAGCAAGCGGGCCGGACAGCTATCGATCGCCTTCGGCCAATCACTTATACCCTGACGATAAGAGACAATATTTCATTGAAAGTTAGACGTAATTTTTGCGTTCGTCTTTGCCGGATTTCGATCGCCGGCGAGATCAACGGGCACAATTGCAATAATCTCGATATCTCGATTGCCGCCGAGAAGCGTTTGACAGCCGATATTATTCGAAGAAGGCCGCAGCAAACGGGGAACCGTGCGCCAGGTTCATTTATTCCGCGCCCGAAGCGATCGGAAATCGGCGAGGCACATGGCGATCACCAGAAGCCGGCGTAAGCCTCGATAGAAAGGCGGCGTGATTTGCCGCCGTCTTTCGAGGAGGCACAATATGGCTCAGATCACCGGTGCGGAGGCTGCTGTCGGCATGCTGCAGCGGCACGGCGTGAAGCACATTTTCGGGCTATGCGGCGATACGTCGCTGCCCTTCTATGACGCACTCGCCCGGCTCGATCACGGGATCGAGCACGTGCTGACGCGCGACGAGCGCCACGCTGCCTATATGGCCGATGCCTATGCGCGCGTGACGGGTCGCGTCGGCGTCTGCGAAGGGCCCAGCGGCGGCGGCGCAACCTATATTCTGCCGGGCGTGATCGAGGCGAACGAGTCCTCGGTGGCGATGGTCGCGATCACATCTGACGTGCCGGTGACGGCGCGTGGACGCTATCCGCTCACCGCGCTCGACCAGAAGGCGCTCTTCGCGCCTCTCACCAAGTGGAACACGGTGATCGACGAGGTCGCGGGCATCCCGCACGCCTTCCGCAGCGCATTCCGCGCCGCCACGACGGGGCGGCCGGGCGCGACGCATATCGGCCTGCCCTACGATCTCCAGAAGCAGATGCTCGACGATAGCGACCTCTGGGCCAATGCCGGGCTCGGCACCTTTCCGGCGATGCGCACCGGCCCCGATCCCGATGCTGTCGCCGCCTGCGCTGAGGCGATCCTGGCGGCCAAACGCCCCGCTTTCGTCTGCGGCGGCGGTGTCATCATCTCCGGCGCAACCGCCGAATTGCGCGCGCTCGCCGAATTGCTCGATGCGCCGGTTGCCTCCACGGTCAGCGGGCACGGCGTACTGCCCGACGATCATCCGCTCGCGGTGGGCGTGGTCGGCGCCAATGGCGGCACCGATCAGACGCGTGAGATGATCGCCGATGCCGATCTCGTGATCTTTCTCGGCTGCCGCGCGGGATCGACCACCACCGAGCACGGCACAGCGCCCGCGCGCGGCACGGCCGTAGTACATATCGACGTGGACCCGATGGCGGTGGGCGCCAATTATCCGATCGAGGCGGGCATGGTCGGCGACGCGCGGCTGTGTCTCTCAGCGCTGGTCGCGGAGATCACGCACCGCCTCGACGGCAAGGCGCGGGAGAGCGATGCGGCCGGGCGGCTAGCAGGGCTCCGCTACGCCAAGCACGCCGCGTTCGAACGCCTCGCCGCCTCGACCGACACGCCGATCCGGCCCGAGCGAGTGCTCGCGGCGATCCAGGCGGCGCTGCCGAAGGACGGCATTGTCGTTGCCGATCCGGGCACGCCCTGCCCCTATTTCTCCGGCTTCCTCAATCTCGACAGCGCGGGGCGGCGCTTCATCACCAATCGCGCGCACGGCGCACTCGGCTTCGCACTGGCGGCGGCGATCGGCGCGCAATATGGCGCGCCGTCGTCTAAGGTGGTTGCGGCGATGGGCGACGGCAGCTTCGGGTTCGCGGTCGGCGAACTCGAGACGGTGGTGCGCAAGCAGCTGCCGATCACCTTCGTCGTGTTTTCCAATTCGTCCTATGGCTGGATCAAGGCGAGCCAGAAGAGCGGCTATGGCGGGCGCTATTTCTCGGTCGATTTCAATCGCTCGGATCATGCCCGCATCGCCGAGGCGTTCGGCGTGAATGCGTGGACGGTGCGCGATCCCGCCGACGTCGAATCGGTCATCCGCGCAGCGATGGCGCACGACGGGCCGACATTGGTGGATGTGATCGCGCAACCGCTGGAGGAGTCCGCGGTGCCGGTCAGCCGCTGGATGGGCTGAGCGGCCGCGAACGTTCAGTTCAGGCTGGCGGTCGTTTCGTCGAACAGCTCGTCCATCGACAGCTTGCGCGGGATGATCTTCTGCTCGAACGCCCAGTCGATCGCGAGCTGGATGCCCTTGCGGTTGGCGTCGAAACCCATCGGCGGGAACGGATCGGGCAAGCCGCCTTCGGTCAGATCGCGGCTCTCGCCGATCATGCGATAGAGTTCGCGCACGATGTCCGGGCGCTGCTTCGCGATATCCTCGTGCACCACGAACAGGTGGTTGATCGGCACCACGCCTTCGCGCGCATACCAATCCTTCGCGGCATTGAAGGGATCGGGCACCAGCCGCTCGACGCGCGGATCCTTGGGCAGATCGACGCCCTGAAGCGTCGCCGCCAGTTCGCCGTCGAGCATCATCTGCCCGATGTCGGAGCCCTTGGGCAGCCGCACGCAATTGGGCGGATCGGTATATTCGGCGAGATGCCCCTCACCCACCGTCATCCACGTCACCTTGTCGAGATCGACGCCATATTCGTGTTGCAGCACACCTCGGATCCAAAGGCCGGTGGTCTGCGCGTAGGTGCGCACGCCGACTTGCTTGCCCTCGATATCCTTGGGATCGAGATGGCCGAGCTCGCGATTGAAGCCCGCGCAATGATGCTGGAAGCGGCCCGAGATCGGCGCGGGCAGCGCGACGTATGGCTTCCCATACGCCTTGGCCTGCAAATAGGTGACGATCGCCAGTTCGCCCGCATCGAAGGCGTTCTCGCGCAGCATCGCCTTGAAACCGTTATGCGCCTGCTCCGGCCCGCAAATGTCGAGCGTAACGAGATCGGATGTGACGCGGCCGTCGCGGATCGCTTCGGTCTGCGGATAGGCGGCCAGATTGGTCTTGAGCGTGGTCGTCGCGGTGGTGGCCATCCGAGCCTCTCCCTTCAGTAGAGTTTGACTTCGATCAGCGACGGCCCCGGCTCACCGGCCGAGCGCACCATCGCCTTGTAGAAATCGCCGGCTGTCTCGACGCGCACGCCCGGCACGCCCATCGATCTGCCCATCGCCACCCAGTCGATCGTCGGGCGATCGATATCGATCATCGCCAGCGCCTGAGGGCCTGGCGTGCCGGCGCCCATATTGGCGTATTCGGCCTTCAGGATCGCATAGCTGTTGTTGGCGAAGATGATCGTGGTGACCGGCAGGCCCTCGCGCGCCTGCGTCCACAGCGACTGGATCGTGTACATCGCGCTGCCGTCACCGACCATGCAGAAGGTCCGGCGATCGGGGCAGGCGAGCGCGGCGCCGGTGGCGACCGGCGTCGAATAGCCGATTGACCCGCCCATATTGTTGATCAGATCGTGCGGCCGTGCGCCGATCGTGTAGCCCATCGTCTCGCGGCCGGTGGTGAGCGATTCATCGACCAGGATGCAATTCTCAGGGAGCGCGGCGGCGAGCGCGTTGGCGATCGTCACCGGCGTCAGCGCACCGTCGGGCGGTGGGGTGTCGACCGCTTGCTGGAGACGGGGCACTGTATCCTTCAGGCCCAGCGCATCGAGCAACATCTCGAACGCGAGTTCGCTATCCTCGTCCGCCTCCGCGAGCGAATGGACCATAGTACCCGGCGATTTGAGCAGGCTCGGCTTGTCGGGATAGCTGAAGAACGCGACCGGTTCCTGGGTCTCGACCGTAATGAGATGCCGGAAACCGTCGAGGAACGCGGTCGCCTGCGCCACCGCATAGGGGATGCGCTCCAGCGGCACGCGGCCCGCGCCACGTTCGATCCGCGCAGTGAAGAATTGCGAGGCGAGGCGGCAGCCGGTGCCCGCAGCGACCTTACCCGCCAGCTCCAGAGCGCGGCCGCGCGTCGCCTTGTTGGCGAGAATGATCAGCGCGGATTCGTCCGAGCGCAGGATGCGCGCCACCTGCTCGATCCGCTTGGCGTCAGGCGCCTTGCGCCTGGGCGGAGCGGCGGGCGGCGTGATGCGTTCGCCGGCATCCTGCCATGCGGTATCGCCCGGCAGGATCAGCGTCGCGATCTGGCCGGGATGCTCGCTCGCCTTGGCGACCGCGGTGGAGGCGTCCCACGCGATCGTCTGCGACGAATCCGCGCGCCGCACCCAATGGCTTAGCGGCCGCGCCAGGCCTTCGATGTCAGAAGTCAGCGGCGGATCGTATTTGAGGTGGCTCGTCGAGTGCTCGCCGACGATGTTGACCATGCCCGAACTGGCGCGCTTCGCGTTGTGGATGTTCGCCAGGCCGTTCGCCAGACCCGGCCCGAGGTGCAGCAAGGTCGAGGCCGGCGTGTCGCGCATCCGGTACCAGCCGTCCGCCGCGCCGGTGCAAACGCCTTCGAACAGGCACAGCACGCTCTTCATCTTCGGATTGTCGAGCGCGGAGAGGAAATGCATCTCCGACGTGCCGGGATTGGCGAAGCAGATATCGACGCCGTGATCGACGAGCGTCGTGACGAGGCTCTCGGCGCCGTTCATCAATAGCCCGCCAGCTCGCGGCCCTGCCCGACCACGCCGTAGCTGCGGGAGGGCGCGGACATCAGGAACTTGTAGCCTTCGGCGATCAGCCGCTCGACATTCTTGGCGCCGGTGTGCGGATTGCCGACCACGACCTTGTGCTTGTGGCAGATCTCGACGATCTTGCGCATCGCCCCCATCACCTCGGGATGCTCGTACTGGCGCGGATAGCCGAGCGCCTGGCTGAGATCGCCCTCCCCGATCAGCACCAGCCCGATGCCCGGCACGTTGGCGAGGATATCGTCGAGATTCTCGATCGCCTCGGGGCTTTCACACATCATGCCGACCAGGATCTCACCGTGCGGCGCGAGCGGCCAGACATCGGCCTTCGCGTAATAATCGGGCTGGCTTAGGCCCCAGTAGCGCGCGGCCGTCGCCGGGCCGTCGCCGCGAATACCCTTGGGTTCGTACAGCGCGGCGCCCTTTGGCTTCGCATAGCGGCACGAAGCGACCATGTTGTACGCTTGCTCCACCGTCTGCACATGCGGCACGATGATGCCGTAGACGCCGCGATCGAGCACCTGCTTGGCCTGGAACTGGTTCATCTCGCCGCCATTGGCCGGGATGCGCGCGATCGGCGTGACCGAAGGCGCGACCGAACCCGTCGCGGCGATCGTCTTGCGGTTGAGCATGTACTGGAGCGCATCGCCCAGCGCGGCGACATCGTAGGGGTTGTGCTCCATCTCGAACACGATCCCGTCATAGGGCGCATCGGTCATTTCCTGTGCGGTCAGCTTGTCGACCTTGGCGAAGCAGGTGAAGGCGGGTTTGCCCGCTTCCCATGCGCGGATGATGCCGTTGAGACGTCCGGTATCGGCCATGATCGTATCCTTACTTGCCCTGCGCCTTCAGCCGCGCGTCGAGGCGCGGATAGACGCGACGCGCGTTCGTCTCGAACACCTTGTGCTTGTCGGCATCCGACAGCGGCAGCTGATCGACATATTTCTTGGTGTCGTCGAAATACTCGCCGGTGTTCGGATCGCGCCCGCGCACCGCGCCGATCATCTCGGAGCCGAACAGCACGTTGTCGGTCGGGATCACCTTGGTGAGCAGCTCCACGCCCGGCAGGTGATAGACGCAGGTATCGAAGAAGATGTTGTCGAGCAGCCCTTCGAGCGGGCGGTCCATCATTTCCAGGCTCATGCCGCGATAGCGGCCCCAGTGATACGGCACCGCGCCGCCGCCGTGCGGTATGACGAGGCGAAGCGTCGGGAAATCCTTGAACAGGTTCGATTGCAGGATCTGCATGAACACCGATGTGTCGGCGTTCAGATAATGCGCGCCGGTGCCGTGGAAGTTGGGATTGCACGACGCCGCCACGTGCACCATCCCCGGCACATCGAGTTCGACCATCGCCTCGAACAGCGGATACCATTGCTTGTCGATGAACGGCTTGCCCGTCCAGTATCCGCCGGTCGGATCGGGGTTCACGTTCACGCCGACGAAGCCCAGTTCCTCGACGCAGCGACGCAACTCAGGCACCGAATTGGCGGGCGGCGCGCCGGGCGATTGCGGCAACTGGCAGACCGGCGCGAAATTGTCCGGATAGAGCTCGGTCACGCGCTTGACGTTGTCGTTCGACACCGTCGCCCATTCCAGGCTGGTGCGCTCGTTGCCCAGATGATGCGACATCAAACCCGCGATCGGCGAAAACAGCGTCAGGTCGCTGCCCCGTTCCTGCTGCAGCTTCAGCTGGCCGCCCTCGATGCCTTCGCGGATCTGATCGTCGGTCAGGATCGCGCCTTCGCTCGGCTTGGGCGCGTTGACCGGATCGTCGGCATATTCCACCTGCTTGGCGCGCCAGTCGCGGAACGACTTGGGCACGGTGGTGAAATGGCCGTGGCAATCGATGATCATGGTCTCTCCCCGCGCTTGCTCGCGTAATTCCCGCATAGGAGCGTCAGCGGCAGCGCGGGCATTGATTCTGTCCCGCCGAATATAAGAGCCCGTCAGCCCAACAGCTTGAGCGCATCGCGCGCCAGGCTCATGTCTGCGACGCGATCGAACGGAAGCGTCGTCTGCTGCACGCCGAACGACCGGTTTAGCGCCTGCATGTAATCGATCCGCCCGGTGTCCAGCATCAGATCGGTCGCGAAGGGCTTGTAGCGCTGGATGAAATCCCATTCCGCTTCGTGATCGGCGGGCCTTGCATTGGGGAACACCGATTGCCTCGCCGTGAAGAAAGCGGGCTTCGCCGCGGCGGACTGAACGAAGCGATAGAGTTTCGCATGCGCGGCCAGCGCGCGGACCAGCACGTCGCGGCGCTCCGCGATCGCCTTCGCGCTGGTCCACGCCGCCTGATAGGTGAACTGGGTCAGCTCTTCCGCCATGTTGCCATGATCGATCAGCCGGACATGATAATGCGCGGCATCGATCACCTGCGCCGCCTGCCCGACGCCGGCATCGACCGTGCCCGCCGAGACCGCGCGGAAGATATCCGCACTGGCACCGACATTGACGAACCTCACTTTGGCGACATCGACGCCATATTTCTTCAGCAGCGTCACCGTCAGCTGATAGGTCAGCGCACCGACCGAACCCGATCCGACCGTCTTGCCTTCCAGGTCCTTCAGCGTGCGGACATCGTCCTTGCTGGTGAACAGCCCGAGCGTGGGGCGCAGGATACCGCCGCCGATGATCCGGATATCCGCGCCGCGCGCGATCGCCGGGAACACCTGGCCGAAACCCGACATGAACGAGGCGTCGGTCGATCCGCCGACGATCCCGCCCAGAATCCGCGATCCGTCCGCGACCATCGTCACATCGGGATCGAGCCCGAAATCCTCCATGGAGCGCTGCTGCTTCATCAAGGCGGCGATCGTGAGATTGAGGCCACCCGCCGCATCAGCGATCCGGATCGTGCGGCCACCGGCTTTGGGCGCGCACCCAGCACCCATCAGAACAAGACCGGCGGCGGCGCTCGCAAGCGCCTGCCGCCGGTCCAAGATCATCGGTTCGCGTCGCATCGTCATGCCGCCTGTCTAGGCCGCGCCCGAAGCGAACGCGATACCCCTAGGCGCGCTCGGGCACCTTGGTCGGATCGACGAACAGTTCGTCCATCGTCATCCGCCGCGGCGTCAGCTTCTGGTCGAACGCTGTTTTCTCCAGCGCTTCGATCGTCGCGCGATTCTCCTCGATGCCGTAGGGCAGCGGATCGTCGCCGACGATCTTCTGCAGCGCGCGATACTTGTCCGCACCCGCGCCGGTCGCCTCACCCGAATTGAGCTTGGCGACCCAATCGTTCTTCGCCTTCAGGAATGCGTCGTAGATCGATCGCGCGACCCACGGATGCTGCTCCAGCACCGAATCCTTGACCACGATCGTGCCGTGCATCGGATAGACCTTGGTACGGCGATAATAGTCCGCTTCGAGCTCTTCGGCGTTCGGGAAAAGATCGGGATAATCGGCCTCGACCTCCTGCCAGCCGCCGGTCGGGTTGCCGGTGCGGCCGACGCCCGCCGCGCCGCCGAACCCCGCGACGATGTCGCCCCGCGCCATCATGTCGGCCAGGCTGTCGCCGGCCGGCACATGCCTCACGTTGGGCGGAAGCTGGAGCTGCTGGACGTGCTCCTCATCGTCCACCCACCAGGTGATCTTGTCGTTATCGACACCGAATTCGTCGATCAGCACCTGGCGCGTCCACGCGCCGGTCGTCACCGAATAGGCACGCACGCCGCAATTCTTACCTTCCAGATCCTTGGGCGTCGTGATGCCCGCATCCGGCCGCATCAGCAGACCCGAGTGATGGAAGCGGCGCACCACGAAGATCGGCAGCGCCTTGAACGGGCGGCCATAGGCGCGCGCGATGATGTACGTGGTGGGCGCAATCTCGCACACATCGAACTCGACATCGCGGACCATGCGGCGGAACGCGCCGATCTGCGGCTTGACCGTGACGATCTCGGCATCGACGCCCTCGATCTGGATCGAGCCGTCGCGGATCGCCGACGTGTTCGGATGCTCGGCAACCGCGATTTTCAGATGGATCTTGTCGCTCAATTCGCTCTCCTGCGGGCTCATGACGGACGAGCACCACAGCCCTCCCCGCCAAATCCCGGCGAGAAAGCGCCCCCTTCCCCGCGCCGTCAACGCGACTGGACGCGAATGATCTACGTCGAGCACAATATTTATGGGTCCTGTGCGCGATGCCGATCGCGACGCCCGGCCATCACAATTCGGGCACGGCATTGACCGTCGGAAGCGATCCATTTTGTGCTTCCGGGGCGATAAGTTCCGCGCTGGGATGCATAAGAACCTTTCCCGCGGCCCATGCGTGAAAGTGCGGCGGCAGGATGCGCCGCACTCCGACATTTGGCGCACTATTTCGCTGAATTCTCTGCCATTTCTCTCGGTCAACTGCCGCTTTCGCATCTGCAACATCGACCATCGATCCGGCCCGCTAACCCGCATGGCGATCCGCTCAGCCGATTGCGGCCCTATAAATTTCGCTCTAACCCAAAGTGCGAGAGGATATAAATATGAGCCTGGAAGAGGGACAGGATCGCGCCGATGCGATCAGTTTTCGCCAGCTTCGTCTGTTCGAAGCGATCGGGGACCTGAAGAGCGTCCGCCGCGCATCGGAGGAATGCAGCCTTTCGCAACCTGCGGTGACGCAGGCGCTCGCCAAGATGGAAGCGCGACTTGGCGCCGAACTCGTCGACCGGCGCGCCAGCGGCAGTTATCTCAACGAACTGGGCGAGGTGTTCCACGCCCGCGTCAAACGGTTCTTCGAACAGACCGAGCATGCGGTGGCCGAACTCATTCCCACCAGCAAGGCAGGTACGGCGCGCGCGATCGTCAACCGGCTCAGCCGTTCCCAGATCCGGGCGCTGGTCGCCGCGATCGACGCGGGTTCGTTCGAACGCGCCGCCGAGCAACTCGATATTTCCGCAGCCTCGCTGCAGCGCGCGGCGCGCGATCTCGAAGGAAATCTTCACGCTTCGCTCTTCTATCGCACGGCGGCAGGGATGCTGGTCAGCCCGGTCGGCCTTCGGTTCGGGCGACAGATGAAGCTGGCGCAACAGGAAATCGAATGGGGCATCGAGGAAGTCGATGCCGCGCGCGGCGCGAGCAACCGCCAGATCGTGATCGGCGCGATGCCATTCGGCGGCTCCATGCTGCTCGCCTCCGTGCTGTCAGAATTCCTCGAACTGCATCCGCGCGCCGATGTGCGCGTGATCAATGAGAACGCGTCCGAAATGGCGAGCAAGCTGCGTTCCGGCGATGTCGATTTCGTGATCGGCCTGCTGCCCGAACTGGAGACCTGCGAAGTCGTGCGCGAGCCGCTGGCGCAGACGCCGTATTCGATCGTGGTGCGGCGCGGCCACCCGCTCACGCGCAAGGGCCGGGTCTCCGCCGATGACCTGATGGCCTATGACTGGGTCGTCGGCACCGAGGGGTCGAGCCGCCGCGCCTGTTTCGAGGGCCTGTTCGCCGGTCGCCCGGGGCCAAAGGCGCAGATCGCGACCTGCGCGCTGCCCGTCATCCGCCACTTGCTGTCGGGCAGCGACCGGCTGACGCTGATGACCTCATACGAACTGCAACATCAGGACGATGCGCTGCGGGCGGTGCCGTTCGGGCCGATCATGCCGGTGCCGTCGATCGGCCTCACGATGCGTGCCAACTGGCTGCCGACACGGCTGCACACCGATTTCATCGAGATCGTCCGCGCCTATGTCGCCACGCCGCCCGTCCGCGCTTTGCTGCGCGAAGCGAGCTGATCGGGGTGCACCCGGTTGCATCTTATCGGCGAGGCACCCGAATGAATGCGCTGCCTTGTACGGATTGATCGAGAACGGCGCCGGATTTTCGAGGAAGACGCGTGAACAACGTTTCGATCGATCGGCGCGGCTTCCTCATCGGCACGGCGGGACTCTCGCTATCCGCCGCGGCGTTTGCACGATCGCGCAAGCTCACGCCCGAGACGATCCGCGTCGCCAGCAATCAGGGCATCGAGAACGCGACGATCCAGCAGCTCATGACCGATCGCGGCTTCGCGCGCGATCTGGCGCTCGATATCGCGCTCATACCGAGCAAGGAGATTTCGGGGCCGCTCGATGCCCTGGTGAACGACACGGCCGATATCTGCATGGTGTCCGCGTTCGCTGGCGTGCTGCCCGCGATCGAGCAGGGGAAACCGGTGCGGCTCGTCGGCACGGCGCTGCAATTGCCCGCCGCCGCGGTCTATTCGGCGCGCCCGGATATTCGCCGTGTCGAGGATCTGGCCGGGCGCAGCGTCGGGATCGGCGGCAAACTCGGTCTGTTGCACATCATGATGATCGCGCTGCTGCGCAAGAAAGGCGTGAGTCCAGAAAGCGTCCGGTTCGTCTCGGTCGGCAGCAATGCCGAGGTACTGAAGGCGGTCGCCGATGGCCGGGTCGATGCGGGTCCGAGCGGCATTGCCGGACTGTCAGATCACGGCCCGGTGCATGTGCTGGCGGGCGGTCAATTCTGGAAAGACCTGCCCGAATTCACATACCAACCCGCCTATGCCTCCGTGCAGGCACTGCGCGAGCGGCCGGAAGCCGTCGCGCGCTGCCTTGCCGCCTATACGCGGCTGTTCCGCTTCATCTCCGCGCCGGAATCGGACACCGCGTATCTCGCCGCGCGCGCCGAGGCCGGGGGCGATGCGAGCGAGGGGCGTGAGGTCTGGGAGTTCACCCAGCGCAACCAGCCCTATCCTCGCTTGCCGGGCATTTCCCCCGCGCACGTCGCATTCCTCCAGCAACTGAACGTCGCCGTGGGGTTGCAGCAGCATGTGCTGCCTTACGATCAGGTCGCCGATCCGCGGCCGGCGGCGCGCGCGCGCCGCCTGCTCGCCTGATCCTCAGCCCGGCTTGGTGTCGAATTTCTCGGCCAGCCTGAGCGCCGGAAACCACCGCGCCCACAGCATCGTGATGATGATCGAGCCGATGCCGCCGCCCACGACTGCGGCCACCGGCCCGATCAGTGCGGCCAGAAACCCGGATTCCGCCTCCCCCAATTCGTTCGAGGCGGAGACGAACAACGACGACACCGCACCGACGCGCCCGCGCATCTCATTCGGTGTGAAGAGCTGGATCAGCGATTGCCGCACATAGACCGACAGCATATCCGCCGCCCCGAGCACGACGAGACAGACGAGCGACAAAGCGAGGTTGCGCGAAAGACCGAACCCGACCGTGCCCGCGCCGAACACCGCCACCGCAGCCAGCATCTTGATCCCCACGCGATTGCGCAATGGCCGAAAGGTGAACCACAAGGCGGTGAGGATCGCGCCCACCGCAGGCGCCGCACGGAGATGCCCGAGCCCGGACGGCCCGACATGCAGAATATCGCGCGCATAAACCGGCAGCATCGCCGTCGCGCCGCCGAGCAGCACGGCGAACAGATCGAGGCTGATCGCGCCCAGCACCAGCCGGTTATGCCGTACGAACGCCAGCCCCTCGACCATCTGCCGCCACGGATTGCGCGAACGATCAATCGCACTGCGCTCGATCGGGCGGAGCAGCAGGAAGCAGCTGAGTGAGATCGCGAACAGGCAGGCGCTGAACAGATAGGGCATCGCCGGCGCCCAGGCATAGAGATAGCCGCCCATCGATGGCCCCACGATCACCCCGATCCGCCCGGCGATCGAATTGGTCGCGATCGCGCTCGGCAGCACCTCCGCCGGCACAAGATTGGGCGCGATCGCGCTCGACGCGGGCGCGGAGAACGCGCGCGCCACGCCCAGCAGCATCGCGATGATGAAGATGGGCAGCAATGCGATGTGGCGTGTGTAGGTCAGACCGCACAGGGCCGCCGTGCAGAGCAGCAGCAAGCCGGTTGTCGATCGCACGACAAAGCGCCGATCGACCCGGTCCGCCACCCAGCCCGTTACCAGCACCAGTGAGAACAGCGGCAGGAACTGCGCGAGCCCGATCAGCCCGAGTTGCAGCGAGGCTTGCCGCGTATCCATCGTCCGCCGGGCGAGATCATAGACTTGCCAGCCGATGATCACGACCATGCAGCTTTGCGCCAGCGTCGAGCAGAGCCGCGCCGTCCAGAACAACCGATAATCGCGATATCCGAAGGCGTGGCGCGGGGCTTTCGTCTCTACCGCGCCCTGACCGCGTTCCGTTTCGCCCCTCGCTTCGCTCAAAACCGTCCCTTCGCCGACAGCCACTGATCGACGAAATCGAACGTGCGCTTCACGGTATCCCCATATTGCGGACCGCACGGCGTGAAAACATGCACGGCGCCCTCGACCGAGGCATAGGTCTTGTCGGTCGCGCGCAAGTGATTGAAGATGATCTCGCCCGGCACCACGAGATAGTGGCAGCTCATCGTCAGCACGAGGCTGGGTACCGTGATCCCTTCCGCGTTGAACGGCGACGAGGTCATCGCCGATCCCCAATCGACGCCCTTCACGTCATCGTCGGTCATCGCATAACCGGGCGTGATGCGGATCGCGGATTCCGCCAGGAACTTCCGCACGGTGGTGTTCTGGTTCATCACCGCGAGGCTGTCGAGATGGCCCACGGCTTCCTTGCCCGAGGGCGGTCGCACCGAATGGATGATCGTCGTCACATTCGTGCCGTCGGCCTTGAGCAGCAGATGCGGCACCTTGGTGTGTGATTGCAGCGTCGTATCCGCCTGATAGAGGCGCGCACCGGCCGCGAGTACGCCCATGCCGCGAATGAGCATCGGTTCATCGTCGGAGAATTTGCCCTTGCCGCTTTCGATCGCGGCAAGCCGCGCATCCGCGTCGGCGACAATCGCGTCGTTGCGCTTGGCCTGCGCGGCATAGAAACGCTTCGCGAAATCCGCCGAGTAATGACCGCTGCGGGTGGCAAGATCGTAGCCATTGGCGGGCGCGAACATGTCGAGCGACGCGTCGCGCCCGTTCGGCGTCACCGCCGGATCGACCGAGCTCGCCTGATGAAACGCGCCGAAGGTCGGATCGAGCAGCACCATGCCGTCCGCCTTGGCGAGCCCGTCCAGCTTCGCGCTGCATTGATAGACCATGCCCGGCCGCCGGCAGACCGCCGACCCGTTCTCCGCCACGTTCTGATAGAACGGGATCAGGTGACCGCCACCGCTATGGCCGACTACGAGCACCTTTTCGACGCCGGGGATCGTGCGCAGATACTGGATGCCGCGCGAGATGGTCGGCAGGTCGTCCTCGTCGGTATCCCCCTTGCCGCGATAATTGACCATGAACACGCGGTAGCCTCGGCTCGCCAGTTCGCGGCCGGGCGCTTCGGAAAACACGTTGTTGTCGGGATGCGCGAACACCAGCGCGATGCGCGCCTTGGGGCCGATCGTCTTGGGTGTGTAAAGCAAGCCCTCGCTGTCGCGCGCGAGGCGGATATATTGCGTGTCGAACAACGCGCCGCGGATCGGCCCGGCCGGCGGCGCGTGACGGGTTGCGGGGCTGGGTTGATCTTCCTGCCCGATTGCCGGGCTCGTCAACAGCGATGCCGCCAATGCCAGCATCGGGAACCGCTTGCGCATCAGACCTCTCCTCGCTCTTCGTATCGCTCTCACGCGCCCAAATTGCGCGTCGTCTCGTCGAACAATTCGTCCACCGTCAGCCGCCGGGGGATAACATGCTGCTCGAACGACCATTCGATCGCCATTTCGAGCGTCTTGCGGTTCGCCTCGAACCCGAGCGGCGGCAACTTGGCGACCGTCTCGGCGGGCGCGGCGGCGCGGCTTTCAGCGAGCAGGCGATAAAGCTCGCGCACCACATCGGGCCGCTCGCGTGGGAGCGTTTCGTTCACGACGAACATATGGTTGATCGGCAGCACGCCTTCGCGCGCATACCAGTCCTTCGCCGCCGCCTGAGGCTCCGGGATGAGCGGGCGGATCTTCGCATCCTTGGGCAATTGGCTGCCCAGGATCGCCGCCGGAATCTCGCCGTCGAGCAACATCCGATCGAGCTTCGAACCGGCCGGCAAGCGCTCGCAATTGGCCGGATCGTGATGCTCCTTCAGGTGCGCGTCGTTGATCGTGAGCCACGTCACCTTGTCGAGATCGACGCCATATTCGTGTTGCAGGATGCCCTTGGTCCACACACTGGTGGTCTGCGAATAGGTGCGCAGGCCGACGCGGCGTCCCTCGATATCTTTCGGGGCAAGGTCTCCGCAATCGGCATTATACCCGATGCAATGATGCTGGAACCGCCCGGACACCGGCGCAGGCAACAGCACGAACGGACGCCCATAGGCTTTCGCCTGGAGGAAGGTCATCAGCGCCAGCTCGCCGGCATCGAACGCCTGATCGTCGATCATCGCGCGGAAGCCGTTGCGCGCCTTCTCCGGCCCGCAGAAATCGAGCTCGACTGCCGGTGACGTCACCCGCCCGTCTTTGAGCGCCAGCGTCACCGGGTAATCGGCCAGATTGATGCGGAGCCTGGGTGCGGTCACGAACGATCCTTTCCGGCGCGAGGATGCGCCCATGCGCCGCCGTTCCGAAAATCGGAAAGACTTGATGCGCGATAAATTCGCCGAAGCGGGCCGGCGTCAGGCCAGCGAGGGGTAGAGTGCCTTGGCAGTGCCGCCCATGATCGCTGCCTGATCGGCTTCGGAGAGCGAGGACAGGCCGTCGAGAGCCTCGGCGATCAGCGCCGTCATCGGGCCCTCATTGGCGGGAAGGTTCGAGCCGTAGGCGATACGATCCGCGCCGAACGCCTCCACCAGCGCGCCGAAAAAGGCCTCGGGCGTCGATTTTCCGGTCCTGGACAAGGCGAAGCTGCGCGGCGTGAGTTTCAGATAGAGGTTCGGATATTTCGCCAGATCGAACAGCGACTTCGCATCATTATAGGGCGGGCCGTCCTCGAGCTTGGGCCGGCCGATATGATCGAGGATCGTCTTGGTATTCGGGAAGCGCTCGAGCAACGCGACCACCTTGTGCAAGCCGTCCGGGTTGGTCTGCACGCAGATCGGCAGATCGATCGTCGCCGCATGTTCCCACACCGGGAAGGAGAGCGGATTGCCGAGCAGGGTCTCATCGGCGCCGTGCGTCGCGCCGCCGGTGAAGATGCGCAGGCCGCTAAAGCCCTTCGCGCGCCAGCTTTCGAGCACCGCGACGGCATCGGGCGCGAGCGTGTCGATGGTGCAGACGCCGGTGAAGCGCTCGGGGTCCTTGGCGATCGAGTCCGCCACATAGCTGTTGTCGGTGCCGTAATTGGTCGACGCCTGCACGATCGCCGCCTTGGCGACGCCCGCCTTGTCCATTTCCGCGATCAGTTGCTCGAACGTCTGCGGCCGTTCCTGTGACCAGACCGAATGCTTCCCACGCAGCGGCGCGGTGGGGTAGCGCGCGGGATCGTTCGAGATGATGTGCGGATGGATGTCGACGATTTCGAGCGCCATTCTGGGTCCTTCTATGTTGTGACGATCACTTGAGGAGCGCGACGGCATCCTTGGCGAGCGACGTGTCGATGATCTGATCGTACGGCATGATCTTTTTCTGGATGCCGAGATCGATGTTGAGCTGCTGCATATATTGCACGCGCTCGGGCGACAGGATCAGGTCCTCCGCGTAGATCTTGTGCTTTTGCAGATAATCCCATTGCGAGGTGGCCTGCTCGGTCGCCTGCGCGATGTCCGTAGGGTTGAGCGCGGCGATCTGCGCCTTGATATAATCGTCCTTGGACGGGCCGTCCTGCGAATAGCGGAACGCCTTGCAATAGGCGGCGAGCGTCTTCACCAGCGCGTCACGCTTGGTCTTGAGCGTGCGATTGCTGGTGAACGCGGCCTGCCAGGTATATTCGGGCAGTTCGGTCGCATAATCGCCGTCCGACAGCATGTGCACGCCCATCTTCTGCAGGCTGCTCAGCACGTCGGCCTGGCCGTTCCCGGCATCGACGCGCTTGGCGACGACCGCGCGGAACACGTCGTTGCTGCTGCCGACATTGACGAAGCGCACCTTCGTGGGATCGACGCCCTTCTTCTTCAGCAGCGCCGTCACGACCTGATGGAGCTGCGCCCCCACCGCACCGGTGCCGATCGATTTGCCGACCAGATCCTTGACCGACTGCACCGCCGGGTTGGCCGAGAACAGCGCCTGCTGTCCCTTGATGCTGGCTCCGCCGAGAATCTTGAGGTCCGCGCCCTTTTCGATCGCGGCGAGCAACTGGCTGAACCCCGCAAAAATGCAGATGTCCGCCTCGCCGGTGAGCAGCGGACCGACGATATTCGTACCGGACGCGACCGGGATCGCGTTCGGGTTGAGCCCGAATTCCCGGTAATAGCCCTTCTGCTCGATCATCTTTTCGATCGTCAGAACCTGCGTGCCCTGGCTCGACAGGATGTTGATCGGAATGCCCGGACCGGAGGGCCCGCGCGAACACGCCGAAAGCAGCCCGTATGCCGATCCCCCCAGCCCGGCAACTGCAAAGCCTTTCAGCGCCGAGCGCCGCGTCATGCCGTCCATCACACCAACTCCTTTTCGATCAGACGACACGACGCATCACACATTTTCGCGTTTCGGTCAGCGGCGAACGCGTACCCCGAAGGTGAAGGCACGCCCGATCGGATCGTCGCCGATCGCCCAGCCGCCATATTGACCCGGCCGGGTCTGCGTGCCCGAGAAGGCGGCGATCGGCGGATCCTGGTCGAGTAGGTTCGAGATGTTCAGGAAGACCTGGAACTGGCTGCGCCCGGATTTGACGTCATAGGCGATGTTCAGATTGGTCTGGGCCAGCGAGGCGATATGCGGATCGACCCAGTGCAGCGACTTGTCATCCTGCATCGTGTACGCGCTGCGCCATTTCTCCAGGATATCGATCGTGAAATTGTCGGTCGGCTTGAAATTGACGAATGCCGACACGCGCCATTTCGGCGTCGGATAGAGCAGGTTGGTCGCGAACGCGACGCCGGCATGTTCGAGCGTCGGCAGGCCCGGCGTCTTGAAATACAGATGCGGCTGATACGTGGTCAGCAGGCGCACCGAGAACGGCCGACCGAATATCTCGTTCGCATAGTTGATCTCGAGATCCTCGCCATAGGTGCGCGCCTGCGAGAGATTGATCTGCTCGTTATACCAGGTCGTCACGGTGTTGCTGGGATCGGTGTCCGTATAGCCGTTTGGTCGGTCCTGGAGTTCGCAATATGGCGACGATCCGCCGCTCGCGTAGCAGGCGTTCTGCAACGTCACGTTGTAGCCCAGCTCGCTCGAAAGCGCGTTGGTGATCTGGATATTGAACCAGTCGACCGAAATGCTCAGCCCACGAATGAAATGCGGCGTCCACACCACGCCGGCCGTGGTCGTATGGCCGATCTCCGCCTTCAGGTTCGGGTTGCCGCCGGCGACCAGCGGCGTCGGGCGGCTGACGCCGGTCAGATAATCGGTATTGGTGATCGACGAGACCGATGTCGGCGCGAAAAGATCGCTGAGCGTTGGCGCGCGGATGTCACGCGATTTGGTCGCGCGGAACGTCAGATCGTTATCGACGTGCCAATCGACGCCGCCCTTCCAGGTAACGTAGCTGCCGCTGGTATCATAATCGGTATAGCGGACCGCGCCGTTCAGATTGAGCGCCTTGAAAAACCGCACGTCACGCAAGATCGGCACGTCCGCCTCGAACGCGACTTCCTTGACGGTCTGGCTAACATCCGAGCGATCGGCGAAGCTGCGGAAATATTGAGCGGGCGAAACTCCGCTCTTCACGGTGCAGTTGTAGCGTAGCACCGTGCAATCGAGCACGTCGTTCGGCGTCGCGGTGCTGTCGCCGTTAAAGGATTGCCGCCGCCACTCGCCCGACAGCGCAACGTTCAGCGGACCGGCCCAGGTGTTGAACGGCGCGCCGCTGATGCTGGCATCGACGTCATGCGTCTGCGTATTGATGACGTATCGGGTCGTCTGCTCGATATAATCGATCGCCTGTGCGCTCGCCGAAGAGGGCCCGAACGGATTGAGCGGTACGCAGCCGGAATAGGCGCCGGGATGAGTCAGCGTCACGTCACAGACGATATTCCCGCTCGGATCTTTCACGGCGTCGAGCGCGGCGTAAAGCTTGCCGTAATCGTAATTGTTGTGATCGATCACCGTCTGCCGGGTGGAACCGTAGGTGTAGTTCGCTTCCCATTTGAACTTGCCGAGCTTACCTTCAAGCCCGGTATTGACCATGATCTGGTTGGCCTTGGTCTCGACCTCTTCGCGCGGCGCGTTGTAGGCCATGAATTCGCTGAACGTGAACGTCTTCTGGCCGGCGGCGGTGAGTGCATTTTGATATTGTACGGGCAGAAACGGGTTGCTGGAGTTCATCGTCACCCCGCTGAGCAGCGGCGGATCGAGATATTGGGCGTTGTCCTTGAAGTCGCCGCTACCCATCACGTAGAAATGGATATTGTCGGTCAAATCGTAATCGAAGCGCCCGAAGACCTGATGCGAACGCAGCGGCGCCTTCAGTGAATCGTCGTAATAGGCGCCCTCACCGCCGACTTCGCAGCAAGCCGAGCCAGTCGGCGTCCCATGTACGAATTGCGACAAGATACCATTCTGATCGAAGGTCATGCCGTTGATCGAGCATTTTACGCCACAATTGACCACGCCGCCAAATGTCGCGTTGGCAAGCCGCACGTTGGACAGGAGCTGGAACGGCGCCCCGGCGCTGCCATTGCCTTCCACCGCGATATGCGTGTCCCAATTGCGATCCGAGCGACGCAGCACACCATCATCGTTGCGATATTCGTAGCTCGCCTCGATGTGCCCGCGGCCGCCGAACAGATCGGTGCCGACAGCGAGGCCGACCTCCTGATTGGCATCGTCACCCAATTGCGAGACGCCGCCCTGCGCCTGCGCGAGGATGCCGTTGAAGTGACGATTGGGAATGAAGTTGATCACGCCCGACACCGCGTCCGAACCGTACACGGCGGACACGCCCCCGGTGACCACATCGACCCGCTGCACGAGCAATTGCGGGATCATATCGACGTCGACGGTGCCGTCGGACAAGGTCGGCGGCACGCGGTGCCCGTCGAACAGGATCAGGTTGCGGTTGGCGCCAAGGTTGCGCAGGTTCAACTCGTTCGCCGCGCCATTGCCGCCCGCCGGGTTGGGATTGCCATATTGGCTGCGCGAACCGGAAAAGACCGGCAGCAGGTTGAGGCCGTCCGAGATGGTCGTCGGCTGCACGGTCTGCAGATCGGCCGCCTGCACGACGGTGATCGGCGTCGGGCTGTCATTGCCATTGCGGATCACGCGCGATCCGGTGACGACCACGTCCTGGCTGGTGTCGGCCGGCGGAGGCGTTTGCGGGGTAGCGTCCTGTGCAGTGGCCGGGTCGGCTGCGGGCGCCGCGGGCGCGGTCTGCGCCTGCGCGATGCTCGAGAAACACGCCAGGCTGGCGCCCGCCATCAACAGGGCAACGGATACATTGCGATTCATACGAACCTCCCCTCGATCCCAATCTTATTTGATGATCCGCATGTACCGGCGCGGTCGAAGCACGGCAGCAAAGTTATGTGCTGCGAGCTATCAGTTTCAGGTTCTGGACTTGGCCGTTACTTCGCTTCCGCCCTGCATCCGCGCCGCGCCGGACAAAAATCGGCAGCCGTCGCACAAGGCGAGCGGCTGCCGGCAGGGAGGAGAACTTATACGGCCTGGCTATTCGTCGTCGGCGCCGCGCCAAGGTGCGAACATGCTCTCGGCACGCTTCGCCAGGCTGGTCAGCGTGATGCCCAGGATCATCAGCAGCAGGATCGGTACGAACATCGATGCCGTGTCATACTGATTACCGTATTTGACGATCATCGCGCCGAGACCGGTAATCGCGGTGAAGAACTCGGCGACCACCATCGCGATGATCGCGCGGCCGACCGCGAGGCGCACGCCCGTCATCATATAGGGCACGGCGGAGGGCAGGATGATCTTGCTGAACACCTGCCACTCGCTGGCCGCGAACGCGGTGCTGACATCGATCAGCGAACGCGGCACGTTGCGCACGCCGGCGGCGGTGTTGATGAGCATCGGGAACACCGCCATCAACGTGACGATGAACAGCTTTGCCGCGTCGCCGAGGCCGAACCACAGCACGACCAGCGGGATCAGCGCGACCAGCGGCGTGGCGTAGAGCGCGTTGACGAACCAGTCGGTCGCGGCATCGACATAGCGATAGCGGCCGATCAGCAGGCCGAGCACCACGCCGATGATCACCGCGCTCACGAACCCGACCAGCAGCGTCTTGATGCTGCTGAGCAGGCCGGTGACGAGCTCTCCGTTCTTGACCAGAGCGACCGCGGCTTTCGCGATGGCGCTCGGATAAGACATGAACAGCGGATTCACCTGCCGTCCGAAATATTCCCAGGCGGCGATCACCACGAAGATCGAGACAAGCCGGACGATCCAGATCTTGCTGCGCGCACGTGGCGGCGGCCCGATATCCTCGGGCACCGCCGCAGGCGTCGGCGGGCTGTCGGGCGGCGGCGCCGTATCGGCAACGGAGGAAATATTGGCGGTCATGCTCTGCAGTCCTGCTGGAATATGGTCGGCGGCAGCGATCGTCATGCCGCAGCCTGCTCGGAGCCGCGGATCAATTCCCAGATCTCGGCGCGGATTTCCTGGAATGTCGCATCACCGCGCAATTCCGGAAGCACCGGGCGCGGATGCGCGAACGGTACATCGATGATCTTCTTCACGCGCCCCGGCCGCGCCGCGAGCACCACGATGCGATCGCTCAGATAGATCGCCTCGTCGAGATCGTGCGTAACGAACAGGGTGGTCTTGCCCGTTTCCGCGTGGATGCGCAGCAATTCGGCTTGGAGCACTTCGCGCGTCTGCGCATCGAGCGCGCTGAACGGCTCGTCCATCAAGAGGATCTTGGGATCGATCGCCAGCGCGCGCGCCAGCCCGATGCGCTGCTGCATACCGCCGGACAATTGATGCGGAAACTGATCTGCCGCGTGGCCGAGGCCGACCAGGTGCAGCAACTCGTCGGCGCGGGCGCGGCGCTGCGCCTTATCGAGGCCCATCAGCTCCATGCCGAACTCGACATTCTGCCGCGCCGTGCGCCAGGGCAGCAGATTGGGCTGCTGGAACACGAGGCCACGATCACGGCCCGGTTTCGTCACCGTCTGGCCATCGACGCGGATCGCGCCGGCATCCATCTTGAGCAGGCCCTGCACCGTGCGCAGCAGCGTCGTCTTGCCGCAGCCGCTCTCGCCGATCAGCGATACGATCTCGCCCTCGCGCACGTCAAAGCTGACGCCGCCGAGGATGTGCAGCACATTGTCATCCGCACCGTTGCGCCCACGCACGCGAAACGACTTGTTCACGCCCTGGACCGACAATTTCACCGCATCGCCCGCCATTACATCTTACTCCGCATCGTCCGCCAGCGCAGGATAGAGGCGCTGCGCGGTCTTCGCAAAAATCCAGGACCGATCCTCGTCCGAAAGGCAAGCTAGTCGATCCTTTGCACTTGCAAGAATCTCGGCGAGCGTTCCTTCCGAAGTCGGATAATTCGAGCCCCAGGCCATCCGGTTCGCACCGAACGCCTCGACCAGCTTGGGGAACAGCGTCTCCGGCGTCGCCGCGCCCTTCTTCGAATCGCCCATGATCCGCGGGGTAAGCTTCAGGTAGATCGACTCCACACCGGAGATGTCGAACAGGCTCTGCGCGTTCGCATAAGGCGGGCCGTCGGTCACATCGGGGCGACCCAGGTGATCGAGGATGATCGGCACATTGGGGAAACGCTTCGCCAGCGCGACCACCGCGGGCAAGCCGACCGGGCCGGTCTGGATGCTCATCGTCAGGCCGCGTTCGCCCAGCAGTTCCCATGCGGGGTAAGCGCGCGGATCGTCGAGTTCGCTGGCATCGAATTCCTTGGTCGAGCCACCGGTGAAGACGCGCAAGCCGGAAAGCCCGCGATCGACCCAACCGCGGATCGTATCCACGGCGTCCGCCGCCAGCACATCGACCGAACCGACCGCGATCAGGCGGCCGGGATAACGCGCGCAGGCATCGACCACATAGCTGTTGTCGAAGCCATAGGTGGTGGAGGAATGCACCACCGCCGCCTTGTCCACGCCGGCTGCGTCCATCTGCGCGATCAGCGTCTCCACCGTCGACGGCCGCTCCTGCGACCAGTCCGAGCGCTTGCCGAACAACGGCGCCGGCGGATACCGCCCCTCATCGTCGGAAATGACGTGCGGGTGAATATCCACGTAACTCGACGGCATGCCCCTGCTCCCTATTCTTCGCCTGCTTTGATTGGCCGTCATTACGCAGCGACGAGGCTGGCGCGGGAGTTGATCTTTCGCCCGGAGCAATAACTTGCGCGACGCGAGGTGGGTGCGAACCCGCGCTACTTATCACCGCACCACAGGATTTGATGGTGTCCGGGCAGGGCCGATCCCCACATGCCGTTCTCGACTTAACGAACGGCGAGGATATGGCGATGGACGGCGGCTTCCTGATCGGCGCGCGCACGGTGACGCGGCCCGAAACCTTCCAGGCGATCGATCCCTCGACCGGTAAGGCGATCGATCCGCCGTTCGCGATCGCCACCGAACAGGATGTCGCGGACGCATGCGCGTTGGCCGACGCCGCGTTCGATACGTTCCGCGAGATCAGCCCCGAAGCGCGTGCGCAATTTCTCGAAGCGATCGCCGAGCGGATCGATGCGCTCGGCGACGCGCTGGTCGAGCGTGCGATGGCCGAGAGCGGGTTGCCGCAAGCGCGGCTGACCGGGGAGCGCGGGCGCACCACGGGGCAGCTTCGTCTGTTCGCGCGCGTTCTCCGCGAGGGGCATTGGGCCGGCGTGACGATCGATCCGCCCCTGCCCGATCGCCAGCCGGCGCCGCGCTCCGATCTGCGCCTGCGTCGCATTCCGCTCGGTCCGGTCGCGGTTTTCGGCGCGTCCAATTTCCCGCTCGCCTTCTCGGTCGCGGGTGGCGACACCGCGTCGGCGCTCGCCGCCGGTTGCCCGGTCGTGGTGAAGGGCCATCCGGCGCATCCCGGCACCTCGACGATGGTCGGCGCGGCGATCCGCGAGGCCGTCGCTGCTTGCGGACTACCGGAAGGCGTGTTCTCGCTGTTGCAGGGACCGTCCAACGCGCTAGGCGCGGCGCTGGTCGCCGATCCGCGGATCAAGGCGGTGGGCTTCACCGGCAGCCGCGCCGGCGGCCTCGCGCTGGTCGCCATCGCACAAGCGCGGCCCGAACCGATCCCGGTCTATGCCGAGATGTCGAGCGTCAACCCGGTGGTCCTGTTCCCTGCCGCGCTTGCCGCGCGGGCCGAGCCGCTTGGTCAGGCCTTTATCGGCTCGTTGACATTGGGGGCTGGGCAATTCTGCACCAATCCTGGCATCCTATTCGGACTGGACGGCCCGGACCTCGATCGCTTCATCGCCGCCGCCGCCGCCGCGCTGTCCGCCGCGCAGCCGCAAGTGATGCTGACACCGGGCATCCACGGTGCTTACGAGGCAGGCGTTCAGACACTCGCGGCCAACGCCGCGCTGAACCGCGTCGCCGAAGGCGTCGCGGGAACCGGTTGCAATCGCGGCCGCGCCGCCTTGTTCACCACCACCGGCGCGGCGTTCTCCGCCAACCCGGAACTGGCGCACGAGGTGTTCGGCGCGTCATCGATCATCGTGCGCTGCACCTCGCTTGACGAGGTCAAGTCCGTCATCGTCGCGATGGAAGGACAATTGACCGCCACGATCCATCTCGACGCGGGCGACTTGGAGCCGGCGCGCACCTTGTTGCCGGTCCTCGAGCGCAAGGCAGGGCGCATCCTCGCCAACGGCTGGCCGACCGGCGTCGAAGTGAGCCATGCCATGGTCCATGGCGGACCATTTCCGGCCACATCGGACTCGCGCGCGACATCGGTTGGCGCATCCGCCATCGATCGCTGGCTGCGGCCAATCTGCTATCAAGATATCCCGGAGGGACTCTTACCGGCAGGCCTGGCGGCCGGAAATCCCTATGGATTGCCGCGCCACATGTCGTAAACGGCAGATCTTCCGCGTGGTAGAATCCGGATTTACAAATGTTTGATCAAAATGGATCTCTCGCCCTAACCGCGCGATATCAATCCCAACATGCACTAACGCACCGGTCCACAAAGATACGTGTTGGCAGCAAATGGGCCGATCTCAGCCGTTAGCCCCAACCTGAACGAACGGCAGGTTTTGGGATCGACGGGTGCAGTCTGGAATGACCGATATTGGGCCGCTATCCAGTCGTACCCTACAACCCGATCCCCAACCCGCGCCCGATATCGATGCCGTGGTTGAACGCGAGCTCCGCGCCAAGCGAGCGTCCGGTGGCGACCGTAATGCCGAGCTCGGCCTTGCGGACGGCGAGGAGCGATTCGAGCTGCGGATCTCGCTGCAGCGCCTTGGCCATGTCGCCCATCGCCGAACGTGAAGCGCGATAGGCGGTCATGTCGCCGCGTTCGTAATGATGCTGGCTCGCGGCCTCCAAGCCTTGCCAGCGCCGCACGAACTCGTCGGCGCGCTGGTCGATGTTAGTGCGCAGTTCGGTCTCGAGCTGTAGCGCACGGATCGCGCGATTGGCGCGTCCGGCACCGGCCTCGGCGGCGAGGCTGTGGTCCTTGGCATAAGCTGCCTCGGCATCGCGCCAGCCATAGGGGCGTAGTTTCTCGAACGCGTCCCGCGCGTCATCGAGTTCGCGCATGTGTATATCGGCTGCGATGCCAACATGCTCGGCGCCGAACGCCGCGTCGTAAGCGCGGGCATGACGCTTCAACGCATCGGTGCGGGCATTGCGCGCCGCATCAACTGATCGGGCTCACCGCCCTTCGCCGAGAGGGCCGCGAAGATCTTGTTGAACACACCAAGCCGGCTCCACCGGATAAAGCGGTTGTAGATCGTCTTCGCAGGCCCGTACTCGGCGGGAGCATCGCGCCATCGCAAGCCGTTCCTGATCACGAAGATGATACCGCTGATGATCCGACGATCATCAACTCGCGGCACGCCGTGTGAGAGCGGGAAATATGGCTCGATCCGGCGCATCCGCCTATCCGACTGCCAAATCAGATCACTCACGGCGACGCCTCCCTACGCCGCCACTGAATCAATCCAGCGCCACTTCCGCAAGCAATTTAATGGGTCCTGACCTTAGATGGCGTGGCGTCGATCGCGATCGGACTGATTTTGGCTGCGGTCGCAGCGCTGCTGGCACGTGAAGCAAAGGGCCTGCTGATCGGGGAAAGCGCCGATCCCGCACTCGTCGAACAAATTCGGGAGATCGTGCAAGGTAGTCCGCAGGTACACGCCGTAAATCACGTCCGCACCATCCATACCGCGCCGGACGCGGTGTTCGCGGCCGTCAGCGCGGAATTCGATCCCGTGCTGCAAATGGGCGCGGCAGAAACGCTGATCGAAGCCATCGAGTACAAGCTCAAGAAAGCGGCGCCGCAACTCACGTCAATCTACATCAGGCCTGAACGACGCACCGACGCGGTATTTCCCGAAATTTGACCGGCAATCTTGGAGGTATCGAGATCTGCAGGACCAATTGCGATGGCAGACCTGGCGATCACGCCCGCTTACGAAACCTACCTTTGATGATTTTGCCGCCCTCGCGCAGTCGGTCGAGATAGTCGGACCACCATTGCGCCATGCGGACGCGCTCGTCCCAATGCGCGCCGCGGTGATACGCCGCGCGCACGCGATCCGGATCGCCATGGGCCAATGCCCGTTCGATCGCGTCCGGATGCCAGAGCCCTGACTCATTGAGCAAGGTACTCGCCATCGCGCGAAACCCATGGCTGGTCATTTCGTCATGACCATACCCCATCCGGCGCAGGGCCGTGTTGAGCGTGTTCTCGCAGATAGGGCGCAGGCTGGTATGTAGCGCGGGGAACAGGAACGCGCTGCGATTGCCCACCGAGCGAAGTTCCTGGAGGATATAGAGCGACTGCTTGGACAGCGGCACGACATGTGGCCGCTTCATCTTCATTCGCTCGGCGGGAAGACGCCAGACCTTGTCGGCAAAGTCGATCTCCTCCCACACGCCCTGCCGAAGTTCGCCCGGGCGCAGGAAAACATGCGGTGCCAGACGGAGTGCGAATACGGTCTCGGGCCGGCCGCTGTAACCATCAATCGCGCGCAAGAGCTCGCCAACCTTGGTCGGGTGTACGACGGCGGCGTGGTGCTTGACCTGCGGCGTGGTCAACGCACCGCGCAGGATGTCGGCAGGATTGCGCTCGGTGCGCAAGGTCGCAAAGCCGTAGCGGAACACCCTGCCGGCAAAAGCGCGCAGACGCATGGCGGTTTCGTGGTGGCCGCGGCGCTCGACGCGCCGGAGCGTGTCGAGCAGTTCGTGTGGCGTCACCTCGGAAATGGGGCGCTTGGCGATGGCCTCCAGCAGTTCGAGAAACCAGCGGGCCTTTTTGAGCGTCGCAGGGGAGCGGCCTTCGCGCTCCATCTTCTGGATATACTCGTCCGCCACGAGCTTGAAGGTGGTCTTCGCAGCGAGTTCAGCAGCGATGCGCCGCTGACGCTTTTCCTCGACTGGATCCACGCCATCGATCAGCTGTGCGCGCGCCTCATCGCGCTTTTTGCGCGCTTGCTGAAGGCTGACGTCCGGGAAGGTGCCGAGCGACAGTTTTCGATCTGCACCAAACACCTTGTATCGATAGCGCCAGAGCAGGGCGCCGGATGGTTGTACCAGGAGGTACAATCCATCCACGTCCGGAACCTTATAAGGTTTGTCGGCTGGCTTCAGCGTTCGAATCTGGACTGCGGTGAGCATGGGCCACGTCTCCCGACATCACTCGTGGCCCCCCGATTCGTGGCCCCTTTTGGGTGGGCCACGATGGAACATAATGAGAAACCACGAGATCAACGACCCCGAATATACCGCAGATTTCTGCCGTTTTCTACAATGTTCTCAATATGTACTGGTGCCGCTTACAGGACTCGAACCTGTGACCCCCGCATTACGAATGCGATGCTCTACCAGCTGAGCTAAAGCGGCCCGGGAGAGGCGGCGCGCCTAGCAGGCCGCGAACAGGCTGACAAGCGTTTCGCGGGGCATCGCCCGAGCCCTTTACGCAACGTTTACCACGCATGCCCCACAAGGCGGGTGAACACGGGATCACCACCCCCGAGGGGATCAAGGCGTATGGATACGGGCCGCGGCTTCGGTGAAGACCGCTTCGACGCGAACGACGAGGCGCACGACGCGAGCGAAAGCGGTGTCGGCGAGGCGCAGGCCGTCATCGGCAATGACGAGCGGCGCATGCATGTGCGCGCCTATAATCATTGGGTTTCGCTGTTGCGCGGCCGCGCCTACCCGTCGATCGAGGATCTCGATCCTGCCAACATCGCCGATTTCGGCCCGCACAGCGTGCTGCTCGACTTTTCCCGGGGAATCGAGGATCCCGCGATCGCGTTCCTGGGCCGTGCGCTGCGCGACGAGACGGGGCTCGATGCGACCATCACTCATATCTCGCAGGTGCCGGGCCGCTCGCTGCTGTCGCGGCTGACCGACCATTACCTCCAGATCATCGCCAATCGCGCGCCGATCGGCTTCGAGGCCGAGTTCGTCGGCACGCGCGGGCACAACACGATGTATCGCGGCATCCTGATGCCCTTCTCGTCCGACGAGGATACGATCGACTTCATCTACGGCGTGATCAACTGGAAGGAACTGGTCGACGCCGAGACGCAGGCGAAGATCACCGCCGAGTTGGAAGAAGCGCGCCGCACCGCGCCGCGCCCCATCGCGCCCGCGCCTGTCTGGGCCGATGGCCCGAGCGCGGGAATCGAATCGGCCGAAGACCATGAGGAGCCGGTCGCCGAAGTATCGGCGCACGATTCGCTCGCCGACCAGCTTGCGCTGGCGCAGCAGACCGCCGCCGCGGTGCGCGCCGCCGACACGCGCAGCCGCGCCGCGCTCTATCGCGCGCTGGGCCGCGCGCACGATTTCGCCGAGGCGACCGAGGCCGACCGCGAGGGCTATGAAGCCCTGCTCGAAGCCGCCGGCATCGCCGCGCAGGCGCGGGCGCCGCTTACCCCGGTGGTGAAGCTGGTGTTCGGCGCGGACTACGACAAGACGCGCGTCACCGAATTCGCCGCCGTGCTCGGCCATGCGCGCCGTAATCGCGTGCCGGTGGGCGGACTGGGCGATTTCCTCGAAGGCTTCGAGGGCGGGATCAAGGCGGTGGTCAAGGCCGAGCGCGCGCTGCGCAAGCCGGCCGCCGTCCCCGCACCGAGCGAGGACAAGCTGGCCGATCGCACACCGATCGCTACCCTTGCGCTCGACACCGGCGTGCACGAGGGCGAACTGGTGCTGCTGGTCGCGCGCGCGCATGGCGATGCGCTCGATATCCTCGCCAGCGTGGCCAATGACGCCGCGCTCACGGCCCGGGCGGTTCGCGCGGTTCGGTAACAGTGTTGCGCTGCGGCGCAGCATAATTTCACGGCGCCGCAAGTCTTGAGCCCGTCAAAAACCGGGCGCATAGAGCCGTTCATGGCCAAGACGACGCTCAAATCGCTCTCCGACGCGCTCGCCGCGCGGCTTACCAAAGGCGCTCTCCCCGGAGAGCTCGATGGCTTCGGCACTGCCGAACGCGCCGATGCCGCAGCGTTCGTGGCGGATGCCGCCGCGACCCGCCAGCCCGGCACAGCGATGCTCACGCTGGAACCTGTGTCCGGCACCGATCCCAATCGGCGGATGCGGCTGGCGATCATCAACGACGACATGCCGTTCCTGGTCGATTCGATCGCCAGCACGATCGCCGCGCAGGGCATCGCGATCGATCGCATCATCCACCCGGTCGTCCACGTGACGCGCGACGCATCGGGCCAGCTGGCCGGAGTCAGTGACGAAGGCGCGGCCGAGTCGATGATCTATATCGAGATGGACCGCGTCGATGCGCGCGAACGCCGCGCGCTGACCGACACGCTGACGCGCAATCTCGCCGACGTGCGCGCTGCGGTGGCCGATTGGCCGGCGATGCAACAGGCGCTGGCCGCTGATGTCGAGACGCTGGCGGAGGACGGCAACGAAGAAGGATCGGCACTGCTGCGCTGGTTCCTCGACGGCTATTTCACCCAGCTCGGTTATGTCCGCTGGACGAAGGGCAAGGCGAGCGGAGCTCTGGGCATCGCACGGCACGACCAGGCGGTGCCGATTCTCGCCGAAGCGTCGCGCGATCTGGCGGTCCGCTGGTTCGAGAAGGGCAATACGGCGCCCTTGCTGCTCAAGTCGAACCTGATCTCGACCGTCCATCGCTCCGTGCCGCTCGACCTGGCCGTGCTGCCGATCCGCAAGGACGGCGGGATTACCGGCCTTACCATCCATGCGGGGCTGTGGACGTCCGCCGCGCTCAGTGCGGCGCCGCAGGACGTGCCGGTCCTCCGCGCGCGGCTGACGGCGCTCCAGAAGAAGTTCGGCTTCGATCCCAAGGGCCATACCGGCAAGGCGCTGCAGCACGCGCTGACCGCTTTGCCGCACGATCTGGTCACCGGGCTCGATCCCGCCAGCCTCGAAGAGCTGGTGCTGACCTCGATGTCGCTCGCCGACCGTCCACGCGCCAAGCTGACGCTCATCAAGAGCCTGCTCGGCCGCCATCTCTTCGCCTTCGTCTGGCTACCGCGCGACGACGTGACCACGGTGCGGCGCATCGCGATCGGCGACATGATCGCCGAGGCCGCGAACGGCAACGTGCTCAACTGGTCGATCGCGCTGGAGGACGGTGTGGTCGCGCTGATGCGCTACACGATCGATCTGCGCGGCGATGGCAAGATGCCCGATGCGGCGGCGCTCGACACACGGCTGGCGCGGATGGTGCGCGGCTGGGTGCCCGCGGTGGAGGGCGCGCTCGCCGAGCTCGGCGATCCTGGCCGCGCGACGCGGCTGGCGCTGCGCTGGGCGAACTGCTTCCCGCAAGGCTATCGCGGCGGTGCCACTCCCGAGGAAGCAGCGCGCGACATCCAGCGCCTGTCGCTGCTCGAAACGCCGGGCGACCGCAATGTGCGGCTGTTCGTCGATGGCGAGGGCCAGGCGCGGCTCAAGCTCTACCGGCTCGGCGGCTCGGTCGCCTTGTCCGATGCGGTGCCCGTGCTGGAGAATTTCGGCTTCCGCGTGATCGAGGAAATCCCGACCGCTCTGGCCGACGAGGGCCATGCCTTCATCCACGATTTCCTGATCGAGGCGACCGGCGGCGTCGCCAACGTGTTCGACGGCGACACCGCCGTGCTCGAAGGCGCGATCGCCGCGGTGCTGGAGGGCAAGGCGGAGAACGACGCGTTCAACCGCCTGATCCTCGACGTGAACATGGCGCCGCAATCGGCGGTGCTGTTCCGCGCCTGGTTCCGCTACCTGCGCCAGGCGGGCATGAGCTACAGCCTGGTTACGATGGTCGATGCGCTGCGCCGCGCGCCGAAGGTCGCGAACGCGCTGATCGATCGCTTCGCCGCCGCGCACGATCCGGCCCGCCGCAAGCAGGCCGAGACTGCGTGCGCGACGGCCGAAGCCGAGATCGAGCGCGGGCTGGAAGCGGTGTCGGCGATCGACGACGACCGCATCCTGCGCGCGGTCCGCAACGTGATCGCGGCGACCTTGCGCAGCAACGCCTTCGCGCCCGCCGGCCAGCTGGCGCTCGCCTTCAAGTTCGATTCGCACCAGATTCCGGGCCTGCCCGCGCCGGTGCCGTGGCGCGAGATCTGGGTCTATTCCCCGCGCGTCGAAGGCATCCACCTGCGCGCCGGCCCGGTCGCGCGCGGCGGGCTGCGCTGGTCCGACCGGCGCGACGATTTCCGCACCGAGATCCTGGGCCTGATGAAGGCGCAGCGCGTGAAGAACGCGGTGATCGTGCCGACC
>Ga0153956_1000218_pt1 | contig 72189 bp, 58 predicted proteins | sample TSFL040MetaG_FD_104704 | JGI IMG/M metagenome (GOLD analysis project Ga0153956, IMG submission 104704) | Attine ant fungus gardens microbial communities from Florida, USA - TSFL040 MetaG | ecosystem: Host-associated > Fungi > Mycelium > Unclassified | place: USA: Florida, Wekiwa Springs...
AAATCTGAAATCAAAAAAGGGGCTTTCATCCTTACCGAAACATCAACCCAAAACATATTTAAGCAGATCGAGGAATTAGAGCCTGACCTGGTAGTGATTGATTCGATACAGACCTTACATTCATCGCATATTGAGTCGACACCGGGTAGTGTTTCGCAGGTGCGCGAGTGTACTGCCGAGCTGCTGCGTTTTGCCAAAGAAACAGCGACACCGGTGTTCCTGATTGGCCATATCACCAAAGACGGCGCCATTGCGGGCCCTAAAATACTGGAGCACATGGTTGACACCGTTTTACAATTTGAAGGCGATAGGCACCATGTTTACCGTATTTTGCGCACCGTGAAAAACCGTTTCGGCTCGGCATCTGAGCTGGGTATTTATGAAATGCTGGGCGAGGGTTTGCGTGAGGTTTCCAACCCGTCAGAGATCTTGTTATCGCAGCGTGATGAGGCTTTGAGCGGCATAGCCATATCAGCCACCTTAGAAGGGATGCGCCCCATGCTGATAGAAACACAGGCTTTGGTAAGTACGTCGGTTTATGGCACCCCACAGCGCAATGCCAATGGCTTTGATGCCAAACGCATGAGCATGCTGCTGGCCGTGCTTGAAAAACGCTGCGGTTTTAAACTGGGAGCCCAGGACGTTTTCCTGAACATCACGGGTGGTATTAAGGTTGAAGACCCGGCAATTGACCTGGGTTTGGCGGCTGCCATTATATCATCATACCAAAACATACCCATTCCGTTTAAAACCTGCTTTGCGGGCGAGATTGGTTTATCCGGCGAGATACGAGCCGTAAACCGTGTGGAGCAGCGCATTGCCGAGGCGCAGAAGCTAGGTTTTGAGCAGATCTACATCTCTAAATACAATATGCCATCGGCAGCGCAGGATAAAAAACGTATGGATCTGTCGCGCTATACTATCGACGTAAAAATGGTAGCCAATATTGAGGATTTTTTTGGGTTACTGTTTGGGTAAGACACCCCTCTAAGTCTCCCCAAAGGGGAGGGCTGGAGGGGGTATTATTGCACCGCTACAGTAATCTTACGGATCACGTTATTACTAAAGTCGGCCACGTAAAGATTGCCCTGCCCGTCAATAGTAATGGATTGCGGGTTGGTAAAGCGTGCTGCTGCGCCAACGCCATCCTGCAAGCCGGTTTTGCCGCCGGCACCTGCCAGTACATATAATACTTTTTGATTGGTTATTTCCAGGATACGGCCATTGCTGTCAACAATAAACATATTGCCTTGTGCATCTAAAGCCAAACTTACCGGTGCCCCTATAGCGTCAGGAAAGTTTAAGCCACCGGCGTAAGTAGAAACCACGCCTGCCGGTGTAACCTTACGGATGGCATTGTTTTTAAAATCGGCCACGTAAATGTTTCCGGCGTTATCATTAGCCAGGGCCACCGGATAATTAAATACAGCGCTTGATGCATCGCCGTCTGCATAACCCGGTACCGCAATTTGCGAATAACCGCTTGGCGCTTCATATCCTGCAAATTTGCTTACTACGCCAGCCGATGTAACTTTACGGATGAGGTTGTTGGTGCGGTCGGCCACATAAATATTGCCGGTTGCGTCAACAGCGGTTGCTGTTGGGTTATAAAACTCGGCTGTAGCAGCCTCGCCGTTTATATAACCGGCTATGGTGTTACCGGCAAGCGTGCTCACTACGCCGGCGGTTGTTATTTTGCGGATGACATTATTACCCAGATCGGCCACGTAAGCATTGCCTTGCGCATCAAAAGAAATACCGCGTGGGCCGTAAAAACTGGCAGCACTAAGCGCGCCGTCGGCATAGCCAACCGGCGACATGTTGATGGTAGACGTAGTGCCATCGGCAGCTATTGTTCTGATAGCGTTGTTATAAGTGTCGCTTACATATAGCAGGTTATTGTGTGGGTTGAATGATACATTTTGCGGCCCGTCAAACAAAGCCGTGGTACCCAAGCCTTCGGCATAGCCGTTAGCGCCTGTTGCGCTACCTGCAAAAGTAGTAACCGTTCCGGTTGGCACAGCGTTGTTTGAAGGTATGACAACTTTCAAAACGTCACTGTAGCCGGTACCTGCGTCGTTAGTAGCATAGGCGCGAAAATAATACGTTGCACCAGGCGTTAAGGTAACCAGGTCAGCTTCCCAGCGGGCACCAATGGTATCGGTTACCTTGGTGTCAGATACTGTTGGTGTCTGGTTGCTCTGGCTGTAGCAAATACCGTTTTCGTTGATAATATTGGCCGATGTAGTGCGGCCGCCAACAGAAACCGTTGTAGATGTTAGCCCGGTTATAATAGGGTTTATCTCGACCGTGGGTACGGCTAAAGAACTGCCATTGCCTTTACTGCAACCTGAAATTAAGGCAATAGCAGCAGCAAAAAGTATAATTAAAAAAGAGCCTTGTAGCGTTTTTTTCATGTGTGTAATATTCTGTTTCACGTTTGTTTGTTATACTCCGCCTGCCATATTGCACTGCCGATATCAAACTTTTATGCAGCTGCAAAGATAGTTGTTTATTACAGGTTTAAAACTAATCTGTTATATAAGCTGCAATTGGGTTAAACAAATAATTTTTAAATATAATTTCATTAGCGCGTATTTGATAGACAGACAAGGAAAACGGTATGTTTTTTAACAATTATTAACATATCATCGTGCTAAAAACGGCCTGTCTGCCTCATTAGTATAGCGTTTTAAAACCAAGCCGATAATATGTTGTTGTGTAAACAAATATTCTGATCCCGATGAAATACCGTCTTCTATTAGCCGCAATATTTTTTTCTGTAAGTGTTTTTGCCCAGCAGAGCCCGTTGCCGCACGGTACCGTGTTTGGCAGCAAACCTGTAACCACCCAGGTTGTACGGGCTACAAAATTAGAAGCGTTTATGGATAAGAAAGCCCGCGTTACTGTCACCATTCGTGGTAAGGTGCTTGGGGTAACCAAAACCAAAGGGGGCTGGTTTACTATAGATGGCGGCAACGGCAAGATCATATCGGCACATTTCAGAGATTATAAAGTTAACATCCCCACTAACCTTAAAGGTAAAACCGTTGTAGCCGACGGCGTGGCCGCCAAGCAGTTTTTGGCCGATGACATGCAGCATTTTGCAGGTGATACGGTATCTGGGAAAAAGCAGCATCAAACCCAAACCAACCCCAAAAGGCGGTTGGACTTTGAAGTGAAGGGGTTGATGGTGGATGCCTCCTAGCCCCCTGAAGGGGGAACTATTGGCGGCTTTGTCATGGAAACTTTAAAAACAAAAAGGCGATCCAATTTAGGATCACCTTTAATATTTATGCCTCTATTACTCCCCCTTCAGGGGGTTGGGTGCGAATTATTTACTCAAATACATTGATTTCTCTTTGTACAGGTGTCTGAAATATGGGTCTTCCAGATCAGGGATGAAGCGGATAGCTTCGCCGGTTGATTTCATTTCAGGGCCCAGCTCTTTATTTACGTCAGGGAACTTATCAAAAGAGAATACCGGCTCTTTGATAGCATAACCTTTTGGTTTGCGCACAATGTTAAAGTCTTTCAGCTTGTTAACGCCCAGCATCACTTTAGCAGCTATGTTGATGTATGGTACATCATAGGCTTTGGCGATGAATGGCACGGTACGCGATGCACGCGGGTTAGCCTCGATCACATAAACGTCCTCGTTTTTTATGGCGAATTGAATGTTCAGCAAGCCTTTTACGTTGAGTGCTTTTGCAATTTTGGCAGTATAGGCTTCCATCTTTTTGATCACGTTTTCTGACAGATCAAACGGCGGCAGTACTGAGTATGAGTCGCCCGAGTGGATACCGGCGGGCTCAATATGTTCCATCAAACCTATGATGTGTACATCCTCACCATCGCAGATCGAGTCAGACTCGGCTTCTGATGCGCGGTCCAGAAAGTGGTCGATCAAAACACGGTTACCCGGCAGATTTTTCAGCAAGCTTACTACGGCTTTTTCCAGGTCCTCGTCATTGATCACAATGCTCATACCCTGACCTCCCAGTACATAACTAGGACGCACCAGTACCGGATAACCTACCTGGTTAGCCACAACCAACGCTTCTTCTGCGCTTTCGGCAACGCCATATTTCGGATAAGGAATATCCAGCTCTTTTAACAGGTCAGAGAAACGGCCGCGGTCTTCGGCAATGTCCATGTCATTGAATGTGGTACCAATGATGCGGATGCCGTGCTCGTGCATTTTCTCGGCCATTTTCAAGGCTGTCTGGCCACCTAGCTGTACTATTACGCCATAAGGTTTTTCCAGGTCGATGATCTCACGAACGTGCTCCCAGAATACCGGCTCAAAGTACAGCTTGTCGGCCATGTTAAAGTCGGTTGACACGGTTTCAGGGTTACAGTTAACCATGATGGCCTCAAAGCCCGACTCTTTAGCAGCCAGCAAACCATGCACACAGCTGTAATCAAACTCAATACCCTGGCCAATGCGGTTAGGGCCCGAGCCTAGTACAATGATCTTTTTCTTATCAGATACTATCGACTCGTTCTCACCTTCGTAAGTTGAGTAGTAGTATGGCGTTTTAGCCGGGAACTCGGCTGCGCAGGTATCCACCATTTTGTACACGCGGCGTATGCCCAGCTCTTTACGTTTCTGGTAAACATCCTCTTCGGTAACCTCATTGTGCAGAATGTAGGCAATCTGCGCGTCAGAGAAACCTTTTTGTTTCAGAGTATACAAGAAATCAGTAGGAATGTTGTTTAGCGAATATCTGCGTAACTCGTTCTCCAGGTTAACAATATCCTGGATCTGGTTCAAGAACCAGCGGTCAATTTTAGTTGCTTTACGGATAGATTCCATCGGCACACCCAGGCTCATGGCATCATAGATGTGGAACAACCTGTCCCAGCTTGGTTTTTCCAGGCTGTGCATGATCTCGTCCAAATTACGATTTTGTTTGCCGTCGGCACCTAAACCGGCACGGCCAATCTCTAAACTCTGACAAGCTTTTTGCAACGCCTCGATAAAGCTGCGGCCAATACCCATAACCTCGCCTACCGATTTCATTTGCAAGCCTAACTCGCGGTTAGCGCCTTTAAATTTATCAAAGTTCCAGCGAGGGATCTTCACAATCACGTAGTCCAGCGTTGGCTCAAAGTAAGCCGAGGTAGTTTTGGTGATCTGATTTTCAATTTCGTCAAGGTTGTAACCTATGGCCAGTTTAGCTGCAATTTTTGCAATTGGGTAACCTGTTGCTTTTGATGCCAGGGCAGATGAACGCGATACACGCGGATTGATCTCGATAGCGATGATCGACTCGTCGGCCGGATTAACCGAGAACTGTACGTTACAGCCACCAGCGAAGTTACCAATGGCGCGCATCATCTTGATGGCCTGATTACGCATTTCCTGGTAGCAACGGTCGCTCAGGGTCATGGCCGGGGCTACGGTTATCGAGTCGCCGGTGTGGATGCCCATCGGGTCAAAGTTCTCAATCGAGCAGATGATGATCACATTATCGTTACCATCGCGCAGCAACTCTAACTCATATTCTTTCCAGCCCAAAACAGCCTGCTCCACCAAAACCTCATGGGTTGGCGATGCTTGCAGACCGCGGCTCAGGGCTGCGTCAAATTCTTCTTTTTTATGCACGAAACCGGCACCTTTACCACCCAGCGTATAGCTTGGGCGAATTACCAGCGGGAAACCAATTTCTTGCGCAGCTTCTTTACCTTCAAGAAAAGAGTTGGCAATTTTTGATTTAGCCACACCTACACCAATGTCAACCATCAACTGGCGGAAAGCCTCGCGATTTTCAGTTTTTTCAATAGCCGCAATATCGACACCAATAATGCGTACGCCATGTTTTTTCCAGATACCCCGCTCGTCGGCCTCAATACAAAGGTTTAATGCAGTTTGGCCACCCATGGTAGGCAATACGGCGTCAATTTTTTGCTCGGCTAAAATTTGTTCAATGCTCTCGCAGGTAAGCGGCAGCAGGTAAACATGGTCAGCAATAACATTGTCGGTCATGATAGTGGCCGGGTTACTGTTGATGATGGATACCGTGATACCTTCGTCTTTAAGCGATAAAGACGCTTGCGAACCAGCGTAATCAAACTCGCAGGCCTGACCAATAATAATAGGGCCAGATCCGATAATCAGGATGTGTTTAATGGAGGTGTCTTTGGGCATAGTGGGTTGTGGGTTATGGTTGATGGTTCAAAGCTCATTTTTTATGAACTATTAGCCATCAACTATGAACTAATCTCTATGCGCTGTTAGCAGGTTTTTCCGACCCCAGCGTCGGGGTGCAAAGATAGAATTAATGTAACTATTTTTTGCGCTTTTTTTTAAAAAGTGTTTTTGGTTTTAATAAGTATGTTTTTAATCGGCCCAAAAACAAAAAACCCGGCAGCTAAATTTGCAATGTTCTTGTATTTCAAGCTCATTGGCACTTAGCTGGCGGGTTATAAAAACGTAATATTTATTTAATTAAAAATAATTTTGGATGAATGGATGTGCAACCAGCGTTGTGTCTGAAGATGATCCCATCCAGATGGTATAAATTTTGCCGGCCTGGGGGTTAATGTCAATTGATACCGGGTTTTTTACCAACGCTGCTTTGGCAGTAAATTTGGTACCCGGGTCAACATCAAAATATTGCGATGCGTTAGCAAACACTAATGATTGAAATAAGTTGGCGCCGTCTTCAATATCAACCTTAAAAGAAGTTGGCGAATAATTGTCAACATTTACAAAACGCACTCTTGCCTTACCCGATGGCGGAGCCGTCATATCGTCTTTTATACCCCCGGCAAGTGGCAAATGGTCAAAATCCTGAAAAAAGAAAACGGTTGAATACTCGCCTATAGCTGTGCCGTAGCTAAAAGCAACACTGGCAACGGTTGTAGTTGTTGGGGCAATGCCAACCAGGTTAATACCTGCATTATAATCAATATAAGGCGATTGATTGCCTGGTGCCAGCTTACCGCCATAAACCATGGCGTCATCCACAAAAACATCCTGAATGCCCGCACTGGTAGGGAGGGCATTTACAAAACGTACATGTGTAACGCCAACCGGCGTGTTTTTCTTTTTAACACATGCGCTAAATAATACTGCACCGCTTAAACATATTAAGAGTAATTTTTTCATCATATAGGTTTATAAATTAAATGGCTGTTTAACAAATTGGTTTGTAGGCAAAACGCTAAATTATATATTAAATTATTTTATCGCAGTAATTTAACATCACTTAACATAAAACGTGCGCGGCGGTAAAAATGCGACAGCGCTGTCCAAAAATTGCCGGCTATGTAACTATTGTGCCTTTATTAAAGGCCAAGGTGGGATTTACTTTAAAAGTTTATTATCCGGATCGGGGAAAACCAGTATGGGTTGATAATTACGGGCTTCGTCCTGCTCCATATAGCCATACGACATGATGATCACAATGTCGCCTACCTGGGCCAGCCTGGCCGCCGCGCCGTTCAGGCATATGGTGCCTGTGCCGCGTTCGCCCTTAATTACATAAGTTTCAAAGCGGGCTCCGTTATTATTGTTCACAATCTGCACCTTCTCGTTGGCAATTAAGTTTGCCGCCTCCATCAATTCTTCATCAATGGTTATACTACCTACGTAGTTTAACTCGGCCTGGGTAACCCGGGCCCGGTGAATCTTTGATTTTAATACTTCAATAATCATGGGGGCAAAGTTAGTGTTTTAGTTATTAAAGAATAAAGATTGAAGATTAGTTGACGTTATTGTGGTTAAGATTGAGGATTGAAGATTAGTTATTGAAGATTAAAGATTGGGCCTGGCGCAGATTAAATAAATATAACACGCGGCTAATCTTTAATCTTCAATAACTAATCTTTAATTTGATTTGCAAGCCCAATCTTTAATCTTCAATAACTAATCCTTTAACAATCACATTATCGATCAACCGCGTTTTACCAACTGTTGCGGCTACAAGGGCAACAATGGTTTTGGTGTTTTTGTTGGCAGGCAGCAGGGTTTCGCCGTCGGCTATTTCAAAGTAAGCAGGGATCACACCGGGTTCGGCAGCTATGGCTTGTTCGGCAAGGTGTTTTAGCCTGTCTATTTTGTCGGGGTCAAAGTTTTGTTTAACCTCGTTTAATGTTTTTGACAGGATGAGCGCGTGCTCGCGGTCGGCAGCCGTTAAATGGATATTGCGTGAGCTCATGGCCAGGCCGTCGGCCTCTCGGGCAATGGGGCACATCACCAGCTTGACGGGCAAGTTCAACAGCCTGATCATGTGGTTGATCACCAAAAACTGCTGGTAATCTTTCTGCCCAAACAAAGCAATGTCTGGCTTAACTATATTGAACAGCTTATAAACCACCTGGGTAACCCCCTGATAATGCCCGGGCCTGAATTTTCCTTCCAGCAAGCCTTCCAGCTCGCCAATGTCTAAATGCCAATTTTCATTGCCGGCATATATTTCGGCAACTGCGGGGTTAAACAGCACATCGCAGCTTACGGCCTCCAGTTTTTTAATATCGTCCTGTATGGGGCGCGGGTATATTTCAAGGTCTTTTGGGTCGTTAAATTGTGTGGGGTTAACAAAGATGCTGCAAACCACGATATCGCCCAAAGCCTTAGCCCGCTCAATAAGCGACAAATGGCCCCGGTGCAGGGCGCCCATGGTGGGCACAAACGTTATCACAGCGCCGCCGGCTTTTAAACCGGCAAGGTATTGCTGTAAAGCTTCCTTTTTAGTAAAGTTTTTCAATGTGCTGATATTACAAAAAGTGGGCGAAGTTGCACAATTGATACAAAAATACCAAAACTACTTGCACAATTGATTGATACTTCATATATAATGCTTATATTTGCAAACTCAAATTTTTTGAGGTGTTACATAAATTAAATTCTGATTAGGAGATGGGTAAATCTAAGCTTTTGTTTATAACTCATGAAATGTCACCTTTCCTTGAAATCTCTAAAATTTCTGAAATAGTACGCCAGCTGCCGCAGGCTATGCAGGAAAAAGGCTACGAAATACGTATCCTGATGCCTCGTTTCGGAAATATTAATGAGCGCAGGAACCGGCTTCATGAAGTGATCAGGCTATCGGGTATGAATATTATTATTAATGATAACGACAACCCGCTGATCATAAAAGTTGCATCTATCCCGGCTGCACGTATGCAGGTATACTTTTTAGATAACGAAGAGTATTTTCAACGCAAACATGTGTTTGAGGACAAAGATGGCAAGTTTTACGCCGATAACGACGAGCGTATGATCTTCTTTTGCAAAGGAGCATTAGAAACTGTGAAGAAATTGGGTTGGGCTCCGGACATCATTCACTGCCACGGCTGGATGAGCGCACTGGTGCCGGCTTATTTAAAAACAACGTATAAAGACGACCCTACCTTTAAGCATTCAAAAATAGTTTATTCTATTTATGAAAATGATTTTAAAGGGGCCTTAAATGCCGATTTTGCGCAAAAGGCGGTAATGAGCAACATGACTGAAAGCCACACCGAACCTTATAAGGCGGGTACCAATAATGCTTTATACGAAGGTGCTATTCAATACAGCGACGCCATTGTGCTGGCCGGCGAAAGTATTGATGAGGATGTGTTAAATAATGTTAAAAACAGCCAAAAACCGGTTCTTGAATTTAATTCTACCGCAGATTTCGAAAATTATTACAATTTTTACGACGAAATAGCCAGCGAAGAATTGGCTAATGTTGTATAAGCATTGAGAGATCGATAATATGAAATTTATAAGACTAGACTTATTAACCCTGTTGATAAGTCTTTTTATTTTGAACGGATGCAAAAATCAGGACACCATTGGTTTGGGGATTATTTCATCAAACCAAATTCAAGGTAACCTGATTGATACGTCAACCATAGTAGTTAACACAGTTAAAGAAGACAGCGTTGTTACCAACGGGCTTTCACAAACACCTATGGGCTACTTTAAAGATCCGGTTTTTGGTGCTACAGAGTCAAGCCTGGTTATGGACCTTAACCTGCCGGGCCGCGCCGCCTATACCATTCCTTACGGCACTTATTCAATCGACTCGGCCGTATTGGTATTACGCTACGCACCCAATGCTTTTTTTGGCGACTCAATTGCCTCAAGATATAAAGCCAACGTGTACCAACTGGCCGAACGTATGTATGACGGCCACGTTTATTACAGCAATAAAAAATGGGCGGTAGACTCAACCACCCTGCTGGGTACCAAATCATTCTTTTCAAGAACGGCCGACAGTATAAAAATTGTGAACCCGGTTGCCGGCGGGCCGGATACTGCTGTAAAGGTACCGCCTCAATTGCGTATCCCTATCAGTACATCATTTGTTAACCAGATATTTTATAACGCACCGGCGGTACAGCTAAGCTCAAACCTTATTTTCGCCAATAATGTGAAGGGCTTGTATGTTACCCTGGCGAAAGATCAATCAGGCCCGGGCGGTACGTTTATGTTTTCGCTTGACTCTGCCGCAGCTATCCAGATCTATTACAGAAACACCAACGGTACGGTTATTGACACAGGCATAATGACCCTGCCAAGCTATATGCACGCAGCTTACATTAACCAAAATCACTCGGCAACCATAAAAACCGCGCTTGCCAGCACTACCAACAGCAAAACATTTTATTTACAAAGCATGGGCGGTTTAAAAAGCCGTATAAGTTTCCCTTACTTAAAAAATATACTAAAAACTGTTGGAGCCGACGTAGTGATAAATCGTGCCGAACTGGTAGTTACGGCGGCGCCGGGCACTACCATTCCGTTTACGCCATTACCTAAGCTGGGTATTTACCGTTGGGACATTGCTCATACCCCTATACTGGTACAAGACCAGGCACAAAGCGACCCGCGTTACTTTGACTCGGCCACGCTGGCAGGGCTGTATGACAAACAAACCCAACAATATCATTTCCTGATCACGGCTTATGTGCAGGACCTGATACGCGGGCTGATACCGGATTACGGTACTTTTATATCGCCGGTTATTCCAACTGCCGCGGTGTCGGTGTCGCCAAGTGCACAGGTTGACGGGCGAACTATCGCGGTTGGTTATGACACAGCATCGCCATACCGTATTAAACTTAACCTGTTTTACACTAAGGTTGTTAAATAATAACAGCGCTTACCCTATAAAAATTAAAACTAAAAGCAATTGGTGTTCGTTTTACACCAATTGCTTTTGTTATTTACACACAGCTACTTATTTTTGTTAAACATTTAATTATCAACATCAACTATCCTTTATGTGCGGAATTGTAGGTTATATTGGTTATAGAGAGGCTTACCCAATTGTTATAAAAGGGCTTCATCGCCTTGAATACCGTGGTTATGACAGTGCAGGCGTTGCCTTGCACGATAAAGAGCTTAAGGTTTACAAAAAAGCCGGAAAAGTAAGCGACCTTGAGGACTTTGTTAAAGACGTTAACTTAAAAGGTACCGTAGGTATGGGCCACACTCGCTGGGCTACCCACGGCGCACCAAGCGACCGTAACTCGCACCCGCATTCATCAAGCGACCGTAAGCTGACTATTATTCACAACGGTATCATTGAAAACTATGCTAACATAAAAGAAACCCTTTTAGCTAAGGGCCATGTTTTTAAAAGCGATACCGATACAGAGGTTTTGGTTCACCTGATTGAGGACATACAGAAAGAAACCGGGCTTGATTTGTATGAGGCTGTAAGGATAACTTTGAATAAGGTTATCGGCGCTTATGCTATTGTAATTATGAGTGCCGATGAGCCCGATGAACTGATAGCCGCCCGCAAAGGCAGCCCTATGGTTATTGGCGTTGGCAAAGGCGAATATTTCATCGCATCAGACGCTACACCTATTGTTGAATATACCAAAAACGTTATTTACCTGAATGACAATGAAATTGCGCAGGTTAAACGCGATAACCTGCTGATCAAACATATTGACAATACCGTTCAAACACCATACATACATGAACTGGACATGAAGCTTGAAGCCCTGGAAAAAGGCGGCTATGACCACTTCATGATCAAAGAGATCTATGAACAGGCGCGCTCAATCCGAGATTGTCTGCGTGGCCGTATATATCCAACCCAGGGTAAGATACAACTGGGTGGTTTAGAACAATATTCAGGCAAACTAAAAAATATCGACCGTATCATTATCGTGGCTTGCGGCACCTCATGGCATGCCGGCCTGGTTGGCGAGTACCTGATCGAAGAATACGGCCGTGTCCCGGTTGAGGTTGAGTATGCTTCTGAATTCAGATACCGCAACCCGATCATAACCGAAAAGGATATTGTTATCGCTATTTCACAATCTGGCGAAACCGCTGACACCATGGCGGCCCTTGAGCTGGCTAAAGAGCGTGGTGCAACAATCTTCGGTATCTGTAACGTAGTGGGCGCCTCTATCCCGCGTATCACGGACGCGGGTGTTTATACCCACGCCGGCCCTGAGATCGGTGTGGCATCAACCAAGGCGTTCACTGCACAGGTTACCGTGTTAACGCTGATTGCGTTTTATATTGCGCAGCAGCGCGGCACACTATCGCAAAGCAAACTCATTGAGTACCTGACCGAACTGGACGAAATACCAACCCTGGTTGACCGCACCCTGCAATGCAATGACCACGTTGAGAAAATTGCCGCACGCTTCAAAGACTCAAATAACTGCCTGTTCCTGGGACGGGGCAGTTCATTCCCGGTAGCGCTAGAGGGCGCATTGAAGCTCAAAGAGATATCATACGTCCATGCAGAGGGTTATCCGGCTGCCGAAATGAAACACGGCCCCATAGCCTTAATTGATGCCGATTTGCCGGTGGTATTCATCGCCACTAAAAACGCGTCGTACGAGAAAGTGGTGAGCAACATACAGGAGGTTAAGGCCCGCGGCGGACACGTAATTGCTATTGTTACCGAGGGCGATACCCAGGTAAGGGACATGGCCGAATACGTGATCGAGATACCGCAAACTGATGACGCCTTTGTGCCATTACTGGCCACTATCCCGCTGCAGTTTCTGGCTTATCACATTGCCGTTATGCGCGGTTGTAATGTTGACCAGCCGCGTAACCTGGCCAAATCAGTAACTGTTGAATAAAGGCTGATATTGTGCATCGCAGAGGGCCTCCATGAGCGAACTGCGAGAACGGGAATTTTCATACATAAAAAAGGGGCGCCGATTTTTAATTTTCGGCGCCCCTTTTTGTTCACGGCTTAATGTTAGCCCGTGCTTTTATCTGAACGTAACGCTTGTTTTACCCATGGTAAAGCCATCGGCATATAACATTACAGTATAAGTGCCTTTCTGGAAAGGCTGGTCATAAACCCAGTCTACGGTATAAGTAGCGCCATTATCCTGGTAATCGATCGACGTTTTATAGGTCGACTGCAGGTCTTGGTTGTCTGCACTAAACGTACCGCTGTCTGATCCTGTTATCAGGTTGCCTATAGGGTCAATAATACGTATATAAATATCGTGCGAACCTTTGGTAGCAATTGCATTGCTGGCTACCGTGAAATTTATTTTAAGCTTGTTAACGTTTTTAGCTTTGGTTTCGTCAACCTCTTTGCCGTTCTTTTTAACCTTATAGCCTACAACGCTGGCGGTAGCAGCCTTTAATGCTGACCCTACTTTTACTTTATTGTCCAGGTCCTGGTTTTGTTTTTCAAGCGTGGTAGCTTTTTCGCTGACAGTGGTTAAATTGTTTTTTAAGGTATCTCTTTCTGTTGCCAATGAGATATTTTCTTTCCGTAGCTCTTCAATATCGGCTGTGTATTTAGTTACAAAGTAGCGCAATTGTTTTACGTCTTCCTGAGCTTTGCTTAATTCGGCGGCAGTTAAAGTGCCTTTTGCCAGCTCGGCCCTTAATACCCTGATCTTAGCTCTTAACGAATCGTTTTTAGCCTGAAGGTCCTTAGTCATTTTGGCCTTGCCTGAATTTACTTGTTCAATTTGAGCCTCTAAGCTATCAAGTTCGGTTTGTAGACGGGTTTTTTCATCGCTTTGTATGATAATCCGCTGGTCCGAATTATTTTTCTTCATGTACAGATACACGTCAGTGCCTAAAAGAGCTACGATAACGACCACCAGGAAGTAAATGACGTTCGAATTCTTTTTCGGCTCTTGTGTCGATTGGTTCTCCATAAAAATATTCTGTTTGTGCTAAAATAACAGTTAAATGTAAGCGGCCTTTGGTTCCGAAAACATGTATAGTCAAGGCCCGAATTTAACTATTGTTAATTATTTACTATACGTAATAATGAAAAATTTATGATAATGTTTTCTTAAAAAGCGTTAAATAATTTAATGTTATAGGTTTAAAAGTATGAACAATGCTCATAATAAGCAACAATTATGTTTCATAATAAACCGGCGTAATAAGGAGTTTATATCTTTGCACTTCTTTATATAAAACGCTTTTCAATGCATCGTTTACGCCTTTTTTTATATCTGTTTCTGTTATTGTCATTTACCCGGGCCAGCGCCCAGATAGTGCCCGACACGCCAAAATTGAGCGCTGCCGACAGCGCCGCACTTTTAAAAGTGCAGCAAAACCCCAAGCGCGAGTTTCGTGGCGTTTGGGTGGCTACAGTAGGTAATATAGACTGGCCGCAGCCGCACTCGACAGTTGAGCAGCAAAAACAGCAATTGATCAATATTTTGGATCAGCAACAGCGTAACGGGCTAAATGCCGTGATATTTCAGGTTCGCCCAGCGGCAGATGCTTTTTACAGCAAAGGCCGCGAACCGTGGTCAAAATGGCTGATGGGTAAACAAGGGCAAATACCGGCACCTTTTTATGACCCGCTGGAGTTTGCCATTACAGAGGCTCACAAACGCGGCATGGAACTACACGCCTGGTTTAACCCTTACCGGGCCACAACTGATGCCAATTATGCTGCCTTAAGCGCCGATCATGTAACCCGCCAGCATCCCGAGTGGTTTTTTACCTACGGCGGTTTAAAAACCTTTAACCCCGGGCTGCCCGAGGTGCGCGAGTACATTACCCGCGTAATTTTAGATGTGGTTGAAAATTATGACATAGACGGCGTACATATGGATGACTATTTTTATCCTTACCAGATAGCCGGGCAGAAAATCAATGATGCCGCAGCTTACCAACAATATGGTGCCGGTTTTAGCGATGTGCGCGACTGGCGCCGAGATAACGTAAACAGGCTTATTAAAATGTTAAGCGATAGCATTCATGCACATAAACCAAGGGTAAAGTTTGGTATCAGCCCATTTGGTATATGGGCTAACAAGTCGCAAAACCCCGAAGGGTCTGAAACTCGCGGAGGCGACTCTTATTATGAATTGTATGCCGATTCGCGTAAATGGGTGCAGGAGGGATGGATAGACTACGTCAATCCGCAAATGTATTGGCCTATAGGCGACCGGCTTAATCCGTTTGAAAAACTGCTGGACTGGTGGAGCAATAACACCTACAATCGTCATTTATATATAGGGCAGGCACCTTACCGGATGTATGAACGTCGCGTTAGCAATTATTTAAAACCTGAAGAGCTACCTAACGAGATCAAACTATTGCGTACCAACCCAAGGGTGCAGGGCAGCGTTTTCTTCAGCTCGGTATCGGTAACCAATAACAAAGAAGGCTTTGCAGATTCATTGCGCCTATCGTATTACAAACACCCGGCCCTGCCGCCGCCTATGTTATGGCTGGATTCGATAGCGCCCAACGTACCGCAAAATTTAACGGCAGCTTTAATACCAGGCACCACCAAAGTGCAGTTGAGATGGACAACGCCGCTTGAAGCAACAGACCACGAGCCCGCTTATGGCTACGTAGTTTACCGGTTTGAAGGTACAGAGAAGATTGACATTGCTGCGCCCGACCATATAATCCACGTGCAATACGTCCCGACTACATCATTTACAGATACCACTGCCGAACGTGGCAAAACCTACCTGTATCTGGTTACGGCTATCGACCAAACAAAGAATGAGAGCGACCGCAGTCCGGCAGTAGCCATCACCATACCTTAATAACCACGCCGCATGAGAGCCGTAATACAACGCGTAACGCAAGCCAGCTGTAAAGTAAACGGCAATATTTCTGGCGAAATTGGCCAGGGCTTTATGATACTGCTGGGCATTGAAGATGCCGACACGCAGGATGATTTGCAATGGCTGGCGCAAAAAATTGTCGGCCTGCGTGTTTTTGGCGATGAGAATGGGATGATGAACAAAGCCCTGGGTGATGTGGATGGCAGCATCCTGCTGGTATCGCAGTTTACTTTATTTGCACAAACCAAAAAAGGAAACCGCCCCTCGTTTATCCGCGCAGCGAGACCTGAAAAAGCCATACCGCTTTATGAGCAGATGATAAGTGCTCTTGACCACCTGACCGGCAAAAAAATAGCTGCCGGCATATTTGGCGCCGATATGAAGATAAGCCTGGTAAATGATGGCCCGGTAACTATTATTATGGATACTAAGAATAGGGATAATCATTAAAGTACACTTAATTGTTTCAAGGTAATAAAGATGCGGGTCATGCTCTCGCCCGGTCAAGTGTCCACACTTGCGAAAACCGTGAGCTATGCGTGACGATCTCTATACGAGCGACCGTTTCCACTTATCCAGAGATTGCCACGCTCGTGCCTCCATCGCAATGACGCGAAGATAAAAAGCCACAAAACCGGGTTGACTTTTCAGATTAATATTGCATATTCGCAATACTTAAATCTTATAACAGCCCATGATAAAATCAAACTTCATAGCTGATGTTGTCGACCTGTTACTTGACGGCGACGCCGATGGTACAGCTTCTCGCCCACAGTTAGCATTAATTACTGATACCGTTTATGGCTATACCTCGGGTGGCATGTTTGTAAACTTCTCGCATCTTGAAAACATCAACTCCTATAAATGTGCTAAAGACGAGCTGGTGCTTAAAAATGTTAAGATCACTGCGGCAGGGCATGATTTTGAGGCTGAAGCTACCTTGTATTTCAGAGGCGGCATTATTGAACGGATGGAAGTTTCCTGCACCCAAGGCAGCTTTCCGCGTCGCGAGCTGAGGCAATATACACTCACCCAAAACTGGGCCGGCGGCAAGCAATTGTCTAAAGAGTAATATACGCCGGCCTGATAGTAGCTACTGTACTTTTCAAGCTTTTTGCAAAATAAGCGCTATTGTTCCGGCTTGGCCAGCACTTTATTATCACCCAGATTTATACCGGTGCAGTTTTTAAAATCGGTTAGCTTATCGCCGGTGCTTTTAGTATAAATTATGTTTCCTTCAAAATTAATATTGGCCGCGCTTTTGGCAGCCAGCGCCTGTTGGTTTTGCAACGTAAGCGTGTTGCCTTTCACGGTGATATTACGATGAACCGGCCCATCGGCTTGCGTATTTTCCGGATGGATGCTGATCACCGGCTCGCCGCAATGGTAAAAATTGTTATTCATGATACTCAAATCCTTCACCATACCCGATTCATACCAGCCTTCGGCATCGTCTTCAACTAAAACCGCTGTCATGTTAGTACGTAAAAAGTTGTTGTGCTCAATCATCGCTTTGCGCCGGGTAGTCACCAAAATACCACGCGTAGGTATGCTGGTGACAGTTGTATTTTGGATATGCAACCGCGGTGTCCAGGTGATATTTTCGATAGCATCGTCTGCTTTCAGCTCGGCGTTTACCGGGCTTTTGAGTGTGAGCAATACGTCTTTGTCATTCAGCATTTGTGATGAAACGACTACATTATCATCAAATTGCAGCAGACTGTTACCATGTATCAGTGCCAGGCTGTCGCCGGGCAGGTAGGGGTTAAAACCATAGGTTTGACTATGCATAAAACGCACTTTGAGCTGATTGGCCACCGGTCTTTCAATAATACGCAAATGCACGCCATGCACGTTCACCGCGTCATCATTAGCGGCAGATAGGTAGCTGTTGCGGATATCTATCAATCCCCTGCAGCCCGAAAAATGCAGGATATCTGCCCAGGCTGCGCAGGTGCGGCCGGTGGCTTCATCAGGTTTTACAACAACCGAATCCATTGTAATATCCTCACAAAACTGGCTCACCACGCCCATGCCATGCATAAAATAGATGCGTACATTTTTTAACGACACATCTTTACTGCGCTGCATAAAAATGCCGGCGCAGTCGCGGGTAACATCGCGGGTTTGGTAAATAAAATCCTGCTTAAAGCCCGGGTTAGTTGGGTAGTAAACGCGTACTTTATTACCTCCCAACTCTGCAAATCGTGCTTTATCTAATGACAAACTTTTTCGCGTAACCACACCCGTAGCCGGGTCATATTCCTGCCAATACCAGCTGGCATGGTAGTGCCAGCCGTCACCTTCCCACGTCAGTACGCTATCTTTAATGCTGTATTTTGTTTTGGGGTTTATAGTTAGATCGGTGTAAAGCGCCTGCAGATTGCTTACTTTAAATTCAGACACCGTAGGGACATTGTAGTCATAACTGATGCCCTGAATTTTGATATGCTCGCTGTGATCTACACAAGTTTCGATCATTTTAGCATGCAGGATGATTTTGGCGCCAGTGGCATTCAGGGTTACGTGTTGCGCGTTGGTTAGATAAATTGCGATAGCTTTTAAGCCCTCAGGCACATCGTTGGTGTTGGATATGGCCAGTTTGCTGCGATAAGCTTGATCGGCATAAAAATGATATGGACCCGGCGCGAAGGATACTGTAATGGGCTTTTGAGCAGTACCCTTGCCTTTGATAATTAGCGAATGATGAAAATCACCCGGCGATAATACCCTTACTTTATCCCCGGCATTAAAACTTAATGCATTAATAGGCGCAAATGATTTCCAGGGTTTTGTTTTTTTTGTGCCGATGTTGCTATCGCTGCCTTTAACCGGGTCAACATAGTACGTAGTATTTCCCGGCGATTGCTTAAGCGCAGCAAGCTTTTGCGCCTGTACATCCATCAGCAGCAATAATAAAACAGTGGTAAGCGTAATTTTTTGAATCATCGGTTTATCGGCCTAAATATAACAGCAAGTAAGCAATTATTTGCCGGGCGATATTGAAGGGGATAAGCTAAGCACTAAACAATTTTGGCATCCACGCCATCAAGCGATGATATGTAACAAAAACACTTTCTATTTTTCGTATTTGATTAAGTCACTTAAATTTAGTGCATCAATTATACTCCGTAAACCATTTATGATTAAAACCAGCTTGACTAAACGCGCATTGGCGCTGCTTTCGGTTTTGTTTTTAACCGCGCCGGCAATCGCGCAGCAAAAAGCCTATTTTATGGATGGCTACCACGGCGGTTTCTGGGGACACTATCCCGCTAATTACACCAGCTTTATCGTAGAGCAGATGCGCGCGCACCCCGACTGGAAGATAAACCTGGAAATTGAACCTGAAACCTGGGACATGGCCCAAGCCAAAGACGAAGCGGGTTATAGTGATTTCTGCGCTTTGTTTCAGGACCAGTCCATAGCTAACCGAAGAATAGAATATGTAAGCCCGGCATACGGGCAGAGCTATTTATACAATATCAGCGGCGAAAGTATTATCCGACAGTTTGCTTATGGAATGGAAATGGTGAGGGCGCATTTCCCCACGGCGGTTTTTACCACCTATTCATCTGAAGAACCTTGCTTTACCAGCGCTCTGCCGCAAATCCTGAAATCATTCGGCTATAAATATGCGGTTCTTAAAAACCCAAACACCTGCTGGGGCGGCTATACACGTGCCCATGGCGGCGAACTCGTGAACTGGGTTGGTCCGGATGGTACCACTTTAGTTACCGTGCCGCGTTATGAGGTTGAAGACCTTAAACCCGGCTCAACCTGGGAGACCATTGGCAACAGCAATAATAAACCATTTATTAATACCGCCTTTGCTACGGGCGTTAAACACCCGGCCGCCTACACCCTGCAGGATGCCGGATGGAAAGGCGGTCCGTTGATGGGAGACAAACGCGGCGGCTACCAACCCACCGAATACCGCACCTGGACAGATTATGTAGACAACGTCGCTATAAAAAACCCTACGGAAAGCTGGAAATTTTCGCAAGAAGATGTGCTGACCAGCCTGGTGTGGGGCTCGCAGATATTACAGCGCATTGCGCAGCAGGTGCGCATGTCTGAAAACAATTTGGTCAAGGCAGAAAAGCTGGCAGCCATGGCGGCGGTTTACAAAGGCTCGGCCTGGCCTAAGGCTTCGTTGGCTCAAGGATGGACACGTTTGCTGCTCTCACAGCATCACGACTGCTGGATCGTTCCCTACAATATGGGCCAGGGCAATACCTGGGCCGACAAGGTGGTAAACTGGACCGGCATTACCAACCATAATACCGATAGTATTGCGCACGCAGCTACGGATTTGCTTGCCGGTAATTCTGCTAATAGTGACGGCCGGTACGTCCGCGTATTTAATACGCTAGGTGTAGCGCGTAACGAAATGGTGAAACTGAATATCCCTGAAAGTTTGGGAGGTAATATTAGCATTGTCGATGGTAAAAACCACGAAGTATTAAGCCAACTTATAAGCAGTGAAAATGGTAAGGCTTTATTGTTTAAGGCCGATGTGCCTTCAATCGGCTATGCCACCTATCGCCTCAAAAAACAAAAAAACCTTGTGGCAGTGGGCGCAAAGGTGATTACGCAAAACGATGGAAAACTGAAAGTAGAAACCGATCTGTATACTGCCATCATCGACCCCGCAAAGGGCGGTACCATTCAAAGCCTCATCGCGAAGCAAATAAATAACAAAGAGTTTGTTGATAAAACCAACCCCCGCAAATTCAATGAGCTGCGCGGCGACTTTTTTAAGGATGGCGGCTTCCATTCAAGCGCCGACCAGGCGGCTGAGGTAACCGTTTTAGAAAAAGGCCCGGCACAGGTGGTATTGCAGGTTAAGGGTATGATAGACAGGCATGCATTTACCCAACTGCTTAATTTTACCCAAGGCCAAAAACGTATCGACATACATTTAAAAATTGATTGGCAAGGCAATCCTGGCATTGGCAGCCCAACAGGACAAAGCGGTAAATACGAGGCAACTTCACTGCAAAAAGCTTTTTATGATGACCGGGATAAACTGTTGGCGCTGTTCCCGCTTAATTTAAAGGGACAAAAAGTTTACAAGAACGCGCCTTTTGATGTGACGGAAAGCAAGCTTAATAACACTTTCTTTACCCGTTGGGACAGTATCAAAAATAACGTCGTATTAAACTGGGTCGACGTTACCGATGCCAGCAACACTTACGGTATGGCCATGTTAACAGACCATACCACCAACTATACCCATGGCGAAAGCTTTCCGCTGGGGCTGGACATTGCCTATTCGGGCGTGGGTTTATGGGGGCGCAATTACACCTTAAAGTATCCTTCTGAAATGAATTACGCCCTGGTGCCGCATGCCGGAAAATGGGATAAGGCTGCCGTTTGGACGGAAAGCACACGTTTTAATGAGCAGCTATCGGCGGTGCTGATGGATAAGGCTCCGGCCGTTGGCGATTGGACGCATTCTATGATCAATACCATTGGTACAGGCCTGGAGGTTTCGTCGGTAACCATGGCGGGTAAAGACTTATTGGTGCGCGTGTTCAATGCCGAAGGAAATGATCAGCCTAAAAAAATAACGCTCAATGCGGTTGCCGATAAGGCCGAATTGGCAGAGCTTGACGGCCGCGTAAAAAATCCGCTTATTTTGAATAAAGATACACCCGCTGCAAGCAGCGTAGACGTTGCTATGCCGCGTTTTGGTATCCGTACCATAAAATTTACTAATGTACGAGCTGTAAAATAATTAGCTTTGGGCTTCCAATTTAAACACACCACAAATGAGATTAACCATTTCCGCTAAATCAGCAGCCATTAAGGGCGCGCTTTGTTTATCATTTTCGTTACTGGTTTTTGCCGCTTGCAAAAGCCGTAAAACGGGTACAATTGCCAATTCAAAAAAGTATCCTGAAGCTAAGTTGGGCTGGGAGCTTGGTTCACAGGCTTATTCTTTTAACCGCTTTACTTTTGCCGAAGCCGTTGCCAAGATTGACAGCTGCAATATGCGCTATGTGGAAGCTTTCCCGGGCCAGCGCATAGGCGGCGGACTGAAAGGTACCATGGGCCCTGAAATGGATATACCTACCCGAAACAATGTGCTGGATATGTTAAGGGCTAAAAATGTAAAACTGGTTGCCTTTGGTGTTACCGGCGCTAACGATGAAGCCGGTTGGAGAAAGCTGTTTGAGTTTTGCAAATACATGGGCATTCAAACCATCACTGCCGAGCCAAATGAAAAAGATTTGCCTATGCTGTCTAAACTGGCCGATTTTTATATGATCAATGTGGCTATACATAATCACCCCAAACCATCGCATTACTGGAACCCCGATGTGTTACTGAATGCCATTAAAGGTCAAAGCAACCGTATAGGGGCCTGTGCCGATATTGGTCACTGGACACGTTCATTCCTTGACCCGGTTGAGTGTTTGAAAAAGCTGCAAGGCCACGTGCTGCACCTGCACATGAAAGATCTGGACAAACAAGGCGAGGAAGGCCATGACGTGCATTGGGGCGAGGGCGTATCAAACACCGTGGGCGTAATTACCGAACTAAAACGTCAGCACTTTAAGGGCGCCTTATCGGCCGAATATGAGTATAACTGGCTAACCAATAGTAAAGACATTGCGGCAAGCGCGGTCAATTTCAGGATACTCGTGGCTGAATCTAAATAAAGCAATGCAATGAGTATATCAAGATCCTTACTATTTACTGCCACGGTATGCCTGGCCTTGAATGCCTCAGCGCAGCAGCCCGACTATGTGAAATATGTGAATACGCTGCAGGGTACATATTCTGATTTTGGCTTGTCGTATGGCAGCACCTACCCTACTGTGGGCCTGCCTTATGCCGAGCATTTCTTTTCGGCGCAAACCGGCAAAAACGGCGACGGGTGGAAATACCAATACCAAGCCGATAAGATCAGAGGATTTGAACAGGTGCACCAATGCAGCCCCTGGATGGGCGATTACGCAGCGTTTTCATTAATGCCTATCGAGGGCGAACTACGCCCTAACGAGGACAAACGCGCCTCATCCTTTAAACACCAAAACGAATACGCCAAACCGCACGACTACCGCGTAAAACTTGACAACGGCATTACGGCCGAGATGTCGCCGGTTGAGCGGGGCGCTGTAATGCAGTTTAATTTTACCGGCAAGGGCAATGCTTATTTGATCTTTGATGGCTACACCAAGTTTGCGCAGGTAAAGGTGCTGCCTAAAGAGCGTAAGCTGATTGGCTATGTGCATAACGGTACGTTTATTTCCAAGGATTTTAAGAACTACTTTGTCATTCAGTTTAATCAGCCTTTTACGGGCTACGGTACCTGGAGCGATAAGGGAAATACTATTAACAAAGGCAAGGACACCATTAGCGGTAATGCGGTAGGTTGTTATTTACAGTTTGCCAAAGGTGCCAAGGTTCAGGTAAAGATGGCATCGTCATATATTAGTCCTGAGCAGGCTGACTTAACCTTTAAACAGGAATTATCGCCCATAAAAAACATTGAACAAACCAAAGCTGCGGCGTTTAAGGTTTGGAACGATTTGCTGGGCCGTGTAAAAGTTGAAGGCGGTACTGATGCAGAAAAACAAACTTTTTACTCGTGCCTGTTCCGCTCAAACCTGTTCTCGCGCAAGTTTTATGATATCAACGAGAACGGGCAGCCCTACTACTTTAGTCCGTACGACGATAAGGTGCACAACGGCTACATGTATACCGACAATGGTTTTTGGGATACCTTCCGCACGCAGTTTCCTTTAGATAACATTTTGCACCCCGAAATGCAGGGCCGCTATATGCAAAGCCTGTTGGATGCACAGCAGCAATATGGCTTTTACCCTATATGGTCAAACCCCGGCATGTCGGGCGTAATGCTGGGTAACCATGCTATTTCTTTACTGGCCGATGCCTGGGCCAAAGGCATCCGCAATTTTGACTCGCACCGGGCATTGGCGGCTTACCTGCATGAAGTGACCAACAAAGGCCCCTGGGGTGGGGCTAATGGCCGCGAAGGTTGGAAAGATTATTTCCAGCTGGGTTATATCCCTATCGACGAGGTACATGAAAGCGGCGCCAAAACCCTGGAGTATGCCTATGACGACTTTTGTGCCTACTGGCTGGCTAAAACTACCGGCGATAAGTATTACGAAGACATTTTTGCCCGGCAGATGTTCAATTACAAAAACATTTACGACGCCAAGGCCGGCTTTATGCACGGCCGCAACCGCGCCGGCGAATGGACGCCCGATTTTGACCCGATTGAATGGGGCGGCGCCTTTACCGAGGGTAATTCATGGCAATATAGCTGGTCTGTTTTTCATGATTTGAAAGGATTGATCAAACTAATGGGCGGTGAGCAGGCCGTTCAAACCAAACTGGACACTTTTTTCAATACCAACAGCAATTTTAAAGTTGGTGCTTACAAGCATGAAATTCATGAAATGACCGAGATGGTGCTGGCTAAAATGGGGCAGTATGCACACGGCAATCAGCCGTGTATGCATGTGGGGTACATTTACAATTATGTGCGCCAGCCCTGGAAAACGCAGGCCCGCGTGCGGGCGGTGATGGACAGGTTGTACAATGCCGGCCCCAAAGGTTTTCCGGGCGATGAGGACCAGGGCGCGATGTCGTCATGGTATGTGATCAGCGCCATGGGGTTGTACAGCGTAACCCCCGGCATCGACCAATATAATATCGGCAGCCCGGTGTTTAATAAAACTACTATTAGCCTGGAGAATGGTAAGAAGTTTACCATCATCGCCAATAATAACAGTAAAAGTAATGTATACATCGCATCGGCAACATTAAACGGTAGGCCTTACGATCATAATTTTATTTATCATAGCGATATCGTGAACGGCGGTACGCTGGTATTGAACATGAGCGATAAGCCCAACACCAATCGAGGTATTAAGGATGACGACCGGCCATTTTCTGTATCAGATGGTAAATAATTCGGTGCGCATTTAAGTTTCGCGGATAAAAGAGTAGTTTTATATTAACCATACCATTAAAACCATCAATTATGAAGCTTTTTACACACCAGTTTAGTGCATTTTTTTGTTTTGCACTTTGTTTGCTAGCTACCAGCAGCTTTGCGCAGCGCGATCGTTTTTCAAAGAAAAAGTTTGTTGATAAAGCCGGCGACACGCTGCGTTATGAGGTGCTTGATCCCGATTATGACACATTGCGCAGCACGCCTCTGGTTATATTTCTACACGGCAGCGGCGAACGCGGTTTAGACAACGAAGCCCAACTGAAATGGGGTGTGCAAGCTTTCGCGTCCGACCAGATGATGTCGCAGCACCCGGCTATGGTAATTGCGCCGCAATGCCCTCCGGGCCAGCAATGGGCCAATGTTGAGCGCAGCAAGGGTAGTACCAAGGGTACTTTGAGTTCGCAGCCCAGCAAACAAATGCAGGCCCTGCGCGAGCTGATAGATCAACTGATAAAAACACAGCATATCGACGCAAAACGTATTTACATTACCGGTTTAAGCATGGGCGGCTTTGGTACATTTGATGCGGTTGAACGTTACCCAGACCTGTTTGCGGCGGCATTGCCTGTTTGCGGCGGGGGCGATGCTTCAAAGATCAGCGTAGCGGCAAAAATACCAATGTGGATATGTGCCGGTGCCGACGACCCGACCGTTAACAATCAATACTCGGTTGATATGCTGCTGGAACTGCGCAAAGCGAGTGCACGCCCGGGCTTTACCTTGTATCCTGAAACGGGCCATTTATCGTGGATTGCCGCCTATAGCGATCAGCATATCATGAATTGGTTATTTGCACAGCATAAGCAATAAGTACGCGTTTATCGGCTTTAAAGCTACAATCTGCTCATAGCGCGAACCTTTATTATTATTTGGTGTTGTAAATAGGGAATAATGATGATGCCTGTATATTGCTATGGCCGAAACTTTACCTGCCGATAAAAATAAGGGACTGAGTGAAAGCGAAGAACGTTTCCGGGCGCTGGTTACGGCCACGTCGGATGTAGTATATCGCATGAGCCCGGATTGGAGCGTAATGCACCAGCTGGAAAGCGGTAGTTTTTTATCAAATACAGGCGAACCTATCAGTAATTGGATGGATAAATATATTCATCCCCTCGACCGGCAAGTAATTAAGGAAGCTATCGCGAATGCCACTAAAACAAAAAGCATGTTTCAGCTGGAACACCGGGTTTTAATGGCCGACGACACCATTGGCTGGACTTTCTCAAGCGCAGTGCCGATTTTGGATGATAATGGTGCAATCATTGAATGGTTTGGTTCTGCCAGAAATATCACCGGCCGAAAAGATACAGAAGAGCAGTTACAACACGCCCGTGAGGATGCCCAGCAGCATAAACGCTTAAATGAGATAGTTACCTCAACCACGCCCGATTTGATTTACATGTTTGACCTAAACTACAAATTTACCTTTGTTAACCCTGCGCTGCTTAAAATGTGGGGTAAAACCTGGGACGAGGCCGTTGGAAAAGGATTACTGGAAAATGGTTACGAACCCTGGCATGCCGAAATGCATGAGCGCGAAATTGACGAGGTAGTGGCTACCAGGCAGCCTATACGCGGCGAGGTTGCTTTTCCGCATGCTACATTAGGCAAACGCATTTACGATTACATTTTTACGCCGGTATTCAATGCGCAGGGCGAAGTGGAAGCCATTGCCGGCACTACCCGCGATATATCGGACATTAAAGAGAACGAGCAGCGCAAAAACGACTTTATCAGCATGGTAAGCCATGAATTGAAAACGCCGCTAACCTCGGTGATCAGTTATGTGCAGATAGCGCAGAAGAGGGCCGCCCGCAGCAATGACCAGATATCGGCAGGGATGCTGGAACGAGCAGGAAAACAGCTGGCTAAAATGACGCGTATGATCAATGGATTTTTGAACGTATCGCGCCTTGAGTCGGGCCGTATACAAATTGATCATAAAGCGTTTGACCTTGCCTTATTAATGAAAGAGGTTGAAGAAGAAACCGCCGCTACCATAACCAGCCATAACTTTGTTTTTAAACCGGCAAAAGCTATCTGGGTAATTGCCGATCGTGATAAAATAAGCCAGGTTTTTAATAATCTGATCAGCAACGCCGTTAAGTATTCGCCGGCTGGTTCTAATATTTATATTAACTGCGAAATGACCGGCAACAAAGTACAAATTGGCGTTCGCGACGAGGGTATGGGCATCAGCCAGACCGACTTGCCAAGGTTATTTGAACGCTATTACCGCGTTAAGGAAGCCGAGGCTAACCATATCTCAGGTTTTGGTATCGGTTTATACCTGTGTTCAGAGATCATTAAACGCCACGGCGGCAATATCTGGGCCCAAAGCGAAAATGAGCAGGGTAGTACTTTTTATTTTACCCTGCCGGTGATGAAAGAAGGCGATCAGCATGAGCTTTCCATCAAATAAACTATACCTTATGCTTTTATATCGAATTGGTTCATAAATTTCGTGATAACATACTCCCTTTTAAAACTTACATTTACAGGTACATTACCATTATACCTGTTATGTATTTGAAAAAGTTTTTTTTCCTGTTATTGTTGGCATCGGCACTGGCCTGCTATAAGCCTGCTGACGCGCAAACCAAACATACCTTTACTTTGGGCGATACTGATTTTATGCTGGATGGCAAACCTTTCCAGATGATCAGCGGCGAGATGCATTACCCCCGCGTACCCCGCGAAGCCTGGCGCGCGCGCATGAAAATGGCAAAGGCCATGGGATTGAATACTATTGGCACCTACGTTTTCTGGAATGTACATGAACCCGAAAAAGGAAAGTTTGATTTTACCGCAGGCAGCGATGTAGCCGAGTTTGTAAAAATAGCACAGCAGGAAGGCCTATGGGTTATTTTGCGCCCCAGCCCCTATGTGTGTGCCGAATGGGAGTTTGGCGGATACCCCTATTGGTTACAGAATGAAAAAGGCCTGACCGTTCGCAGCAAAGAAACCCAATACCTTGCCGAGTATAAAAAATACATCCTGGAAGTAGGCCGGCAACTGGCCCCGCTGCAGGTTAATCACGGGGGTAATATTTTGATGGTACAGATTGAGAATGAGTACGGCTCTTATTCAGATGATAAGGAATATTTGAAGATCAACGAGCAAATGTTCAGAGAAGCCGGTTTTGACGGCCTGCTTTATACCTGCGACCCTGCGCCCGACCTGGCCAAAGGCCATCTGCCGGGCATGCTGCCTGCCGTAAACGGACTGGATGATCCTGAAAAGGTTAAACATATCATCAATGATAATCATGACGGCAAAGGCCCCTATTACATTGCCGAGTGGTACCCCGCCTGGTTTGATTGGTGGGGCACCCGGCATCATACTGTGCCGGCCGAACAATATACCGCGAAACTGGATGCCGTACTGGCTGCGGGCATCTCTATTAACATGTATATGTTTCATGGCGGCACTACGCGCGGGTTTATGAACGGGGCCAACTATAATGACAAGAACCCGTATGAGCCGCAGATAAGCAGTTATGATTATGATGCACCGCTGGATGAGGCGGGCAACCCAACCGCCAAGTTCATGGCTTTTAGGAGTGTAATTGAAAAGCATTTGCCGCAGGGCGTGAAATTACCGGAGGTGCCGGCGCTCAAGCCGTCCATGGCTATACCTGAAATACGGTTAAATCAAAGCTCATCGATACTGAGTAACCTGCCGGCTCCAAAAACCGGTTTGCGCCCGCTAGATTTTGAGGATTTGAATCAGGCGTATGGTTTTGTGCTATACCGCAGTACAATAGATGGTGGCAAAACCGGCTGTTTAAAATTAACAGAGCTGCGCGATTATGCTTTGGTAATGATAAACGGCAGGCTTGCGGGCACGCTTGACCGCCGCTTGAAAAAGGACAGCCTGCAACTTAAATTACCTAAAGGTAAAGTACAGCTGGATATTTTGGTGGAAAATTTGGGCCGCATAAACTTTGGCAAGTATCTGCTTCAAAACAAAAAAGGCATAACCGGTAAGGTGACTTTGGATGGCCGCGAAGTACTGAACTGGCAAATGTACGGTTTACCTTTCAAAGAGGTACCCGCATTTAATAAGGCCGGCTACTCAAACCAGGCATCGCCACAAATTAAAAAAGGAACGTTTACCTTAAATACCGTTGCTGATACTTACCTGGATATGCGTAAATGGGGCAAGGGCATGGTTTGGATAAACGGGCACAATTTGGGCAGGTACTGGAGCATTGGCCCGCAGCAAACCTTGTACGTACCGGCCGAGTGGTTAAATAAAGGCGTAAACAGCATTACAGTGTTTGAGTTGCTCAGATCCGGAGCGAATAAGCTCTCGGCATTGGACAAGCCTATCTTAGATCAGCTTCAGCAATAACATTGTGCCAATGTTTAAGTGTGGATTAAATGGTTTGGTTTGGGTAGCGGTGGCTATCGTTTTAAATGTGCCCAAGGTGTTGGCGCAAGCCAGGCAGGCTACGGTAACTATTAATCTCCGTAAAACTTACCAAACTATTGATAATTTCGGTGCATCGGATGCGTGGGCCTGCCAGTTTGTTGGCAACTGGCCCGATGATAAGAAAAACAAAATTGCTGATTTACTTTTCAGCAACGAAAACAATGCCGATGGCTCGCCGAAAGGTATCGGGTTATCCATGTGGCGCTTTAACATTGGCGCGGGCAGTGCCGGGCAGGGTAAAGACAGCGGCATCGGCGACGAATGGCGTCGTGCCGAATCATTTTTAAATACCGACGGCACCTGCGATTGGCAAAAGCAAGCGGGGCAGCTATGGTTTTTAAAAGCCGCCAGGCAACGTAAGGTGCCGCAGTTTTTGGGGTTTGTTAACAGCCCGCCAGTACAACTCACTATTAATGGTAAGGCTTACGCCAGCAAGGGCAAGGTAAATATTGTACCTGAGTGCTATGGCGATTTTGCCAGATACCTGGCGCAGGTAGTGAAAGGCGTAGAACGCCAAAGCAAAGTAAAGTTTGATTATATAAGCCCGGTAAACGAGCCGCAATGGGGTTGGAGCGATGGCGGCCAGGAAGGTTGCCCTTACAGCAATACTGAAATAGCAGGTGTGGTGAAGGCCGTTAGCCAGGCGTTTATTAATGATAAAATTAAATCCCAGATCATTATTGGCGAGGCCGGTGAGATAGGTTATTTATACAGTAAGAAAGATAAACCCGGAAAAGACGAACAGATCAATGATTTTTTCAGGCCCGCCTCGCTCAATTATATAGGAAATATACCTGGTGTTGCACACACCATTACTGCGCATAGTTATTTTACAACGTCGCCAATGGCTAAGTCAGTTAAAATGCGGCAGGCTTTGGCCGATAGTGTGGCTAAAATAAGCGGGCTTAAATACTGGCAATCTGAGTATTGTATTTTGGGCGATAATGCCGGGGAGATGGATGGTAATCACCGGGACCCGGGGATTAATGCTGCTTTGTATTTAGCGTCAGTAATTTATACAGATTTAACCGCAGCCAATGCCTCGGCCTGGCAATGGTGGACAGCTATATCAGCCTATGATTACAAAGACGGCCTCATCTATATCGACAAAAACAAAACCGGTGGCAATTTTTACACCAGCAAAATGCTTTGGGCGCTGGGTAACTACAGTCGGTTTATTAAACCCGGCGCACGGCGCATTGAGGTGCACGTTGATGCGGCGGGTTTAATAAATCCTTTATTGGTATCGGCTTATCAAAACCATAAAAATATAGCGGTTGTAATTGTTAACGCCAATGCTGAAGATATTGAATTATCGCTGAAAAATATTGGCGGCAATCTGAAATACAGCACAAGTTATACTACTTCTGATATGGATGAACTTAAGCCGGCAATAGTTAGCAGGGCAGGTATGATTGTTAAAGCACGATCAGTAGTGACAATTTGCGGACGGGTTAAATAGAAATGTTAACGCGCTGAGCTTATCAGAGCACATGCGTGAATACGAGCTAATACTATGTATTAATTCCCGCACGTGCCCTTAACAAGCTTATAACTGCCCAATAGCACTTTATCCATGCTGCTGAGCGATACCGGGGTAAATTCGCGGTAAGTGATAAAGCAGCCGTGAAACATTGATTAGTAATATTTATTTTGTTTAACCTTATTAGTATGAGAAAAACCTGGACAAGTGTAAAAATAGCAGCGCTGCTGCTGGCGTCCTTAAATTGTTTAGCACAAAAAACTGAAAATCGGCTGCCTGATTGGGCTATGGGTGGCTTTGTCCGCTCAGAAGCTATTGACCCTATCATCTCGCCTAACAAAGACTCCCGCTTTCTGGACCCTGTCAGCAAAAAACAGGTAGCCTGGGAAGCCAACGATACCTTTAACCCCGGTGCGGCGGTTAAAGATGGCAAAATAGTGGTGCTGTACCGTGCCGAAGACCTGTATGGCGTGGGCATTGGTTTCCGTACATCGCGTTTAGGCTATGCTGAAAGTGCCGATGGTATTCATTATACCCGTCGCTCAAAACCGGTATTGTACCCTGCTAATGACATTGCCAAAAAATATGAATGGCCGGGCGGCTGCGAAGATCCGCGGGTTGCGGTGACAGCAAACGGCACGTATGTAGTATTTTATACGGAGTGGAACCGCAATGTACCGCGCTTAGGGGTTGCGCATTCGCGCGACCTGATACACTGGACAAAATATGGCCCGATATTCAGAAAAGCTTACAATGGTAAATTCTTTAATATCGCCAGCAAATCGGCCTCCATATTAACCCAGGTAGTTAACGGTAAACAGGTTATTATTAAAACCCATGGCAAGTACTGGCTGTACTGGGGCGAGCATCATGTGTATGCCGCCACCTCGACCGACCTGATTAATTGGGCGCCCGTAGTTGATAGTGCTACCGGCGAACTGAAAGAGCTGATGTCGCCCAGAGAGGGTTATTTTGATAGCGACTTGACAGAATGCGGTCCGCCGGCATTGATGACCAGCAAGGGCATTATTCTGTTTTACAACGGCAAAAACAAAGGCGGCGAAGGCCGGGACACGCGTTTTAACGCCAACTCTTATTGCGCCGGCCAGGCGCTGTTTAACCGCGACGATCCGTCAAAAAATATAACCCGGCTCGACCTGCCGTTTTTACGACCCATGAAACCGTTTGAAAAAAGTGGGCAATACGTAAACGGTACCGTATTTATTGAAGGCATGGCTTACTTTAAAAAGAAATGGTACCTGTACTACGGCTGCGCCGACTCGCGCGTGGCGGTTGCCGTGTATGACCCGGCACACCCGGCATTGCCTGACCCGGTAACCAATGATTGATAAATTGGTTGTTTGGTTTTGTAGAGAAAGCGGTGTCTGTAAAAGAACCGCTTTTTTACTTACTGTAATGCTGAATTTGCTGCAGCATTCTAAATAAACCACAACGCTGCGGCCTCAAGATGCTGAAACAAGTTGGTGATGACCCAAGGTCTATATTTCTTTTTTGGCACTGATAAATAATGCCAAATTATCATAGAGGCGACGGTTCTGTAAGCGGCCCTATAGCTGGACTATAGAAAATTATTTGGCCTTGACCACATAGGCGGATAGCCATAGGGTATCAATCACCCTTTTCAGGTCGGTGTCTTTAGCAAGCTAACTCGTCGCAAATGGCTTTGAAGTTTTCTTTGGTAAACTTGTTGATCATAGATTTGTTATCTAAAAATACTAAAATATTTAGGATTTAACGTTGGCTTTTCTGATTTTTACTACATGAACAATTTGCCGCCTTTAGCTGAGCGTATGCGCCCCAAAAACCTTGATGACTATGTTGGCCAGAAACACCTGGTTGGCCGGGGCGCCGTTTTGCGTAAGGCTATCGAGTCGGGCGCGCTGCCATCCATGTTGTTTTGGGGTCCGCCGGGAGTAGGTAAAACCACGCTGGCTTATATCATCTCACAAACCCTGGACCGTCCTTTTTTTTCGCTGAGTGCCATTAACTCGGGCGTTAAAGATGTACGTGAGGTTATCGAAACCGCCGCAAGGCTAAAAGATTCAGGCAATACGCTGCCGGTTTTGTTTATTGATGAGATACACCGTTTCTCTAAATCGCAGCAGGATTCATTGCTGGGCGCTGTCGAGCGGGGCATAGTAACGTTGATTGGCGCCACTACCGAAAATCCGTCGTTCGAGGTGATCTCGGCTTTGCTGTCGCGATGCCAGGTGTATATACTGCAGCATCTTGACGAAAGCGACCTGATTAGCCTGCTGCAAAAGGCCATGACCGAAGATGTCGTCCTGAAAGAAAAAAAAATCGAGATCAAAGAATATGAGGCCTTGTTACGCCTGTCGGGCGGCGATGCCCGTAAGCTGCTTAATATTTTTGAATTGCTCATTAACGCCCTTGGCGGCAAACAAATTGAGATCAATAACAAAGTAGTGCTTGATCATGTACAGCAAAACATGGCGCTGTATGATAAAGCCGGCGAGCAGCATTATGATATCATATCAGCCTTCATCAAATCTATGCGCGGCAGCGACCCTAACGGGGCTGTTTACTGGCTGGCGCGCATGATTGCCGGCGGCGAGGACCCGCTATTTATTGCCCGCCGAATGCTTATCCTGGCGTCCGAGGATATCGGCAATGCCAACCCTAATGCTTTGCTTTTGGCGCAGGCCTGTTTTAATTCGGTCAATGTGATCGGTATGCCTGAGTCGCAGCTAATCTTGTCGCAAACGGCTATTTACCTGGCTACGTCGGCCAAAAGTAATTCGGCCACAACGGCTATCGGCGCGGCCATGAGCCTGGTTAAACAAACCGGCGACCTGCCCGTGCCGCTTCACTTGCGCAACGCGCCAACCAAACTCATGAAAAACATCGGCTACGGTAAAGACTACAAATATGCCCACAGCTATGACAATAATTTTATAGATCAGGATTTCCTGCCCGAAGCCATTCGCGGAACAAAAATTTACGAGCCCGGTAACAACCCGAGGGAACATGAGTCAAAAGAAAAACTGAAAAAACTCTGGGGCGACAGGTATAAATATTAATCGCACAGGTTGTAATCTGTTTTAATATTTCCGATACTTACATAAACTACTTATACCTTTTCAGGGTCGTGTATGATCACATTATTCTTAAATCACGAGTTCAAAGCCTTCTGGCGATCAAAAAATGCAGGTAAAAGCCTAGGGGTGCGCATCACCATGTCGCTGCTTATTTTGCTGCTGATGTTGTATGTGGTGGCGGCAGGGTTTTTTATGGGGCCCATACTACACAAGGTTTTCCCGCATGACCCGGTGGTGTTTTCATTTTGCGGCTTTGTGCTGGTTTATTTTATGTTTGAATTGTTCTCGCGCATACAGCTGCAAGAGCTGCCTACATTGCGCGTGCAGCCTTATTTACAACTGCCTATAAAGCGCAATACCATAGTAGGTTACTTAACTTTTACAGGCCTGTTCTCAGTATTTAACCTATGGCCGTTTTTGCTGTTCTGGCCATTTATATTCAGGAGCTTGCTGCCGGCTTCGGGCGGTTTGGCGGCGTTCAGTTTTATTGCGGCGATACTTGGCCTGTCTGTATTTAATAATTACCTGGCGCTTTACATCAAACGTAAATCAAACTTAAATGGCTGGATATTTTTAGGTATCACCATGCTCATGGTCCTGCTTATTATGGGCGACGTAGAATGGCACCTGTATTCTATCCGTAATATATCCTATCTGTTTTTTGGCAACCTGTTAAAGCTTCCGGCGCTGGCACTGCTGCCCTTTGCTTTAGCGGGGCTGATGTTTTATATCAACTTTGTTTACCTGAAACAAAACCTTTATCTGGAGGAGCTAAGCAGCAAGAAAGAAAAATTTAAAAGCAGTACCGACTTCCCGGTACTAAGCAGCCTGGGCCCGGTTGGCGATCTGGTGGCTAACGAGGTTAAGCTTATATTGCGTAACAAGCGCCCGCGCTCGGCGCTGGTTATGTCGCTGTTCTTTTTGTTTTATGGTTTGATTTTTTACAGCAACCCTGCCCTAAAAAGCGGCGACGGCGCCAAGGTTTTTGCGGGTATGTTTATGACCGGCATTTTCATGATCAACTACGGACAGTTTATGTTTAGCTGGCAGGCCGCGCACTTTGACGGGCTGATGGTGAGCAAGGTTAGCTTTTCAGACTTCCTGAAAGCCAAATACCTGATGTTCTCGGTTGCGGCCACAACTGCATTTATACTCATCACACCCTATGTGTATTTTGGCTGGCGTATATTGCTTGTACATTCTATGATGTATTTATGGAATATGGGGGTCACCGCCACTATTGTACTTTACTTTGCCAACCGCAATGCACGCCGTATAGACCTGAGCAAAGGCGCGTCATTTAACTGGGAGGGTGTTGGCGCATCGCAATGGATTTTATCTTTAGTGTTGCTGTTGCCGCCATTTGTAATTTACTTGCCGCTTAAATGGCTTGGTTTCCCTGAGGTAGCTTTGGCAGCTTTAGGCGCCATTGGCTTAGCCGGCATATTAACCCGCAGCTTCTGGATAAAAACGCTGGAAGCCGATTTTTATAAGCGCAAATTTTCCATTTTAGAAGGTTTCAGAAATAAATAAGGATGATACAGATAAAAGACCTTAAAAAAGTATACAGCGGTGTTATTGTAGTTAACATCCCCGAATTGGAAATTAAAAAAGGCGAGAGCATTGGCCTGGTTGGCAACAACGGTGCAGGCAAAACCACGCTTTTTCGTATGATGCTTGACCTGATACGCCCTGACACCGGCGAGGTAACCTCAAACGGTGAGCTAGTTGCCGGCGGCGAAAAATGGAAAGATTATACGGCCTCATACCTGGACGAAGGGTTTCTGATCGATTACCTCACGCCTGAAGAATATTTTTATTTCATAGGTGGCCTGCACCAACTATCGCATGCCCATGTGGATGATTTTTTGAGCCAGTATGCCGATTTTTTCAATGGCGAGATATTAAACCGCGGCAAATACATCCGCGATCTGTCAAAAGGTAACCAGGCCAAGGTAGGGATTGTATCATGCCTGCTACAGCAACCTGAGCTGTTTATGCTTGATGAACCTTTTGCCAATATTGACCCCACCACACAGTTCCGGCTTAAAAACCTGATCAGGGAGCAATCGGCTAAAGGCGTGACTACGTTGGTATCAAGTCATGATTTAAACCACATCACCGACGTATGCGACCGCATATTGCTGATGGAAAAAGGCAAGATCATCAAAGACATGGCCACCAGTTCATCTACGTTAGAAGAGTTGGAGAGCTATTTTGCGATAGGACAGGTGGGTGCACCACATAGCGAACAACCAATTATTGATCCGGAAGAAAATCATTAACTCGTTATCATTGCGAGGAGGGACGACGAAGCAATCGCACGCGTTCATTACCGTCCTCCTTGCGATTGCTACGCTACGCTCAATGATAATTGTTACATTGGCTGTATGTATACCATACGAGAAGCGACGCTCCACGACGTCGAAACCATAAAACAACTGGCTCATGAAATCTGGTGGCCAACGTACTCGCCCATCCTATCAGCCGCTCAGATAGAGTTTATGCTGGGTAATCGTTATTCGGCAGAAGCACTGGGCCAGCAAATTGGCAATGGCGAACAAACGTTTTTATTGTTGTTTGATGATAATAAGCCCTTGGCTTTCGCCGCCTTTTCGCCGGATGATAAAGCAGGAAATATTTACCGGCTGCATAAATTATACAGCCTGTCAGCCACTCAAGGCAATGGCGTAGGCAAAGCCTTACTGAATGAAGTTGTTACCCGGGTCAAAGCTCTCGGTGCAAATGTTATTGAACTGAATGTACATCGCCAAAATCCGGCTTTGGGCTTTTACCTGAAAATGGGCTTTATAATTGCTTATGAGGTTGATATACCGTTTGACAAGTATGTGTTGACCGATTATATCATGCAGAAAGAGTTGTAGCCGTGTTATAACCACCACATCATTGAGGAAACGAGCTATCTCTACATTGCTTGGTTACAGTAACTGTTGTATAGAGATTGCCGCGCCTGTACCTTGCCGATGAGGGTTGGCATTACTTTGCCTTCGGTACCCTGGTAGGCGTGTCCTGCCCTGAAACAATAGTGCGCGAACTCAGTGCTATCGCCTTGATCGTGGCGGTAATGTTATCTACATCCAATGAGCTTAGCTCATCTTTTACCGTGTGGTAAAGCTTATCGCTGTCAATCTGGTCGGTCGATATAGTGTGTGCGGGTACGCCCACTTCGGCCAGCGAGGCGTTGTCGCTGCGGTAAAACAGGTTTTGCTCCGGGTATGGGTCGGGGTAAAACTTAAATTGCGTACCAGTTAAATTACTTTGCAGGATGGTACCAAAACTTGAGCGCTCAAACCCGGTAATAAAAGCCGAGTTGGTTCCCCATTTTGAGGCTTTGCCGATCATCTCAATATTAAACATCGCCATCACTTTATCCGGGTCTACGGTTTTAGCAAAGTAGGTAGAGCCAAACTCGCCGATCTCCTCGGCCGTAAAAGCCACAAATATTAAGGAACGGGCGTTGTTGTTCAGCTTCTTAAAATATTTAGCCAGCGTGAGCATGGCGGTAGTGCCCGAGGCATCGTCATCGGCGCCATTGGCAATGCTATCGCCCTGCATAACCTGGCCGTCTTTTACAATACCCAAATGGTCATAATGGCCAGAGAAAACAACATATTCATTTGGTCTGGTTTTACCGGGAATAACGCCAGCCACGTTAAATAGGGGCAGCTCCTCGTTTTTTACCTGGTTAATGATACTGAATGAGTTTAAAGTATCAAAATTAGCCAGTATAAAAACAACCGGAGATTTTGCCGGTGAATCTTTAAACGAGGTTGTGCTATGGGCATAATGTTGTAATCGTTTAAAAAAAGCTTCAAACTTCGGGTCGACAAATACAATCTGATTATTGCTTTTGCCAAGGAAAGATTGATATTCTTTAGCAAAATCCATATTTGCCGTGACTTTAGATATCTGAGCATCGCCGGGCTTTGACCAGTTGAATGAGGTAGTTGAAACTATCGCTACATTGTCTGGCGCTACCGCGGTGCCGTTTATATTTACCGTAGCGCTTAACTGCGTGCTGCGCACCATTGTAAAATTCTGGCGGTAACCGGTGTTACCTTCCATAGGTTTTAGGCCGATGTCTTTAAACTCGCCTTCAATAAATTTAGCGGCCTTTTCAATGCCGGGCGTAAAAGTGGCCCGCCCCTGCATGTCATCTGCCGAAAGCGTATTGATGATGCGCATTACATCATTTTTACTGATCAGTTTATCTACATCCTGCGCAAAGCCAGTTACTGAAACGGCCATTAATACGCTTACGATTGCTAATTTTTTCATTGGTGCTTATTTAACTTTTGATGATAACCATGAACTGCGGAAAGCTTTCTGATCTGCCGACAGGTTAAGGCCTGCTTTCTCAAAGGTCACTATTTCCAGTGCCGGGCTTTCGCCCACGGTTAACACGGCGGTATGCTGTCCGCTGCGGTTGTTGTAAACAATGGCGATAGGATCTCCGGGTTTTTTATCGGCAACTACTGCATTAATGGAGGCTGCATCGCTGATGTCTTTTCCATCGGCCTTAACAATGACGTCGCCCGCATCTAAACCGGCTTTATAAACCGGCGTGTTCATAACCGGCGAAATTACAATAGGATAACCGTTACCCACGCCACGCAAAGTAGCTGCCCGGCCATTGGTAATGACAGGCGGTAAACCTATCCAGGGTTTGCCTGCGGCACGTTTGCGCAATACCAGGCCGGCTTTAGCCAGTAAGGCTTCATAATTATTTTTGCCGGTGCCTGTGATGTATTGATTAAAAAATTCGGCGGCAAATTTGGGGTCTTTAGTAAGGGCACTCAGATCGGTTTGCAGGTCGGCAACGGTATAGGGTTTCATCACTTTGCCGCGGGCCAGCCAAACGGTGCGCATATAGTCGTCCAAAGTCAGGTTAAACTCGCTGCGCAGGCGCAGATCGAGCGCCAGGGCTATGGCACCGCCATAGTAATAATAGGTAGTAAAATTGTTTTGATAGTTAGTTGGGTCGATAGCTACGCCGGCATCTGTGAATACCGCCTTGCGGCTCATCTCGGTTGCCGGATATTTGGCGGCACCCGGTGTATTTAAAACCGAATTAACCAAACCCGACAGCGTATTGCTATATTCATCTACATCGTGGAAACCGGCACGCACCAGCAGCAGTTCGCCATAGTATTGGGTAAAACCCTCGGCAAACCAAAGTTCATTGCTCATATCGGCATGAGTAAAGTTAAACGGCTCAAGGGCCTTCGGGCGAATGCGCTTTACATTCCAGCAATGAAAGTACTCATGCGCATAGGTGCTTAGCAAATCAATCTCATTACCGCCTACCTTATCGGCAGCATCAACAATACTGGTTGAGTTTCGATGTTCCATGCCGTCTCCGGCATTGTTGGGGTATACATCATCCAGGAAAGTATATTCGCCGTAATCATAAACAGGCAGCTCACCAAAAACTTCTTTTTCTTCCAGCACCACCTTTTGCACCATTTTGCCAAAGTTGTCAACGGTGTTTTGATCGTCATTAGAGTGAATAGTCAGGTTAATGCGCTCTGTCCTGCCATCTGTATTTTTAACATCCCAATGGCTTTCTTTAAAGTTTGACAGTTCAGTCGGGCTATCCATCATGTACTGCATGTCAGGCGCCGAATAAACATCCCCGCTTTCATGTTTTAATTGGGTGGCAACCTTCCAGCCATATTTTTTCAAATCATGAAATTCAAAACTGACGGGCCTTTTTTCAGCCCCGGCCAGCCACATAAATACGGCCGGCATGTTTAAATGTGCGTGGCTTTGATCAATACCGGCATACGTGCCGTCGGTGCAGTTGGCGTATAAGGTGTAGCTTACTTTAACCGCACTGCCATGATTGGCAACCTGGTAAACATCCCCGGTAATTTGTTTAATGGTAAGCGGGCTACCATCGGCGCTGCTGGCTTTTACGTTATAGACGTTTTTGCCAAACTCATGGGTGGCATATCTGCCGGCAGACGAACGGCTCATGTGCAAGGTCAACGGCCCGGCTGGTGCCGGCGAAATATTCATGGTAACCTCGGCCTCATGATGCAAGGCATTTGGAAACGACAAGGTATAATAAATAGGTTTTTGAGGATTTTGCGCAAATGCGCCTGCCATAGCAATAGTAAGTGCGACGGCCAGCAATTGTTTTTTCATCAGATCAGTAATTGTGGTCAAATTACGCATTAATATGATGAAGTACAAAGCCCCCTCTAAATCTCCCCCGGTAGGGGAGACTTTTTGTTGGGAGCACTGGTTATATTTTAAGTCTCCCCTACCGGGGGAGATTTAGAGGGGGCTAATCATACCGGTGCCTGTCCCGGTCCTGGCCGGTGCGGCTGCTTAGCGTGCTGCGCCGGCGTTTAACATCCTCATCGACATGTTCTTTATAAACACTGTCAATAACCTCAATATCGCGCTCTTTATCCCGCTCGGCGTAGTAAACATTGGCTTCATGGGTTTTGCCCATTGCTACATCATACGGGCCTTTAGGCGACATCAACTTTACAAATACGGGCAGGCACTCAAACAAAATAAACAGGTAGCCAATAAATGATATGGCCAGGTAGGTGTCCAGGTCGCGGGTGCCGTTTTCATTGTAGGTAAGCTGCCCCAGCGCCCAGTTGCGGTCGGCAAAGCCGGCTACTTTAGATAGGCTGTCCAGTTGATTGTCGCTGAACATTTTTGTATCATTTACCCCCTCAAAGTTTTTTCGCTGGGCCAGGTAGGCATCCATATTATCGGCATTAGTGGTAACCAATTTCAGTCGATCTTCTTTTTCTTGCAATATGGCCTGCTTTTGCTTGGCATAAGTACCGTAACCAACAATGCCCGAGGTCTGGCTGTTTTTTTCGCCAAAAACCTCTTCATTTAACTGGGTGCGCGAGCGGTTGATATCTTTTTCGAGCGAGTCTTTTTCTTTTTTAAGGTCGGCAATTTTGCCTAGCTCAAGGCTGTATTTTTGATTGTAGGTTTTTTGCAGGGTGTCGATCTTGCTATGCTGGCCTTTCAGGTAAGCCGATTTAAGTTTCTGGCGGATCTCTTTATCAAATATCTTCAGCTCAAGCGGGCGCGATATTACCACGCCTATCATTATTGCCAGTAAAATACGGGGCGAAGCCTGTAAAATTTGTTGATTGGTACTGCCCTCTTTATTGATGCTGGACACAATGTAACGGTCCATATTGAAAATGGCGATGCCCCAAAGCAAACCAAATAAAATGGCGAATACTACGGCAAAGCTATCGCCGTTAAATACAAAGTACATGGCGTAGCCGCCTGAAAGCGAGGCAAAAAGTGCCGTGAAAAATATGGTTGCACCTATACCCACATATTTGTTATGCTCAATAGGATATTTTTTTAACGTGTCAACATGTGCGCCCGAACAGAACCAAAAAAAACGGGTTATATTATCCATTTATAGTATCGTGATCAAATAAATAAATATGAAACGCCCTAAGGGCCTAATTGTTACAAAATACCGACGTAATTGTTACACATAAGCCCTACATTTGACACATCAATTAAATTTTTAAAATATCATGCAAGAGATAACAGTACAAGAACTTAAAGATAAAATGGACAGCGGCGAAGATTTTCAGCTGATTGACGTTAGAGAAGATTTTGAGTACGAAACATCAAATATCGGCGGCCAGTTGATACCACTTGGCGGCATATTAATTGAAGCCGATAAAATAAGTAAAGACAAACCTGTTGTAATTATGTGCCGCAGCGGTAAACGTAGCGCAGCTGCTATTGCGCAGTTAGAGGCTTTGGGTTACACAAACCTGTCAAACCTGCAAGGTGGTATTTTGGCCTGGGCGTCAGAAATTGACCCCGACATGCAAGTTTATTGATCAGTTATGAGGAAAAACATTTTTTTGAATACCCTTTACAGCGTTTGCATCTTTGTTTGCCTGGCCGTGGCCTGGACGGGCATAAGCGATAAGCATTACGGATATACGGCAGCCGGTATTGCGGGCGCGGTCATATTCGGCATACTGAAAGTGCGATTACTCAAAGAGGTACGAAAAACGCTTAGAAATCAATAATATAAAAAGCCCCGAAACCATAAAAGATCGGGGTTTTTTTGTTTAATATGCATCTGAAAGTGATCCTTATTGATCCGCTTTTTTAAAGCATGCTTTTTAATGTACTAATAATCAGGAAGTTGTATTTTGTGGATGATCCAGCTGATTCAAAGTGATACACTATTACAAGTGGATCACGCTTTCATGACATAGCTCTTAACCTGTTGCTTTTTAAATTGTTAAATATTAGCTTTGTAATATGATGAAGCGTTATTCGGCGATGTTTATGGCCAAGGTGTATTTAATTACAGCTCTGGGCTTTGCGCTTAACCTTCATTTTTGCGGTAAGGTGTTAGCCGGCGTTTCCATCATAGGGCCAACTAAGGCCTGCGAGGTGCCAATGGCCTCAAAAAAATGCTGCAAAGACAAACAGGTTGACGTTAAGATCAAAGATTCGCACCAGGCCGAGTCGCCGTCGATCATGATGAAGCTGTTTGGCTTTCAAGTATCCAAAATACCGTTCGGCGATTTTGTTTTGTCGGCTCAGCAAGCCTTACTGGATAAACTTAATGCTACACCCCCACCCGCCCGGTATTCACCACCTTCGGGCAAAGAGGCGCAGTATATTAAAAACTGTACGCTTCGTCTTTGATAAAAACTTATCGTTCTGATTTTTGCACCGGCCATATAAGCTGCCCGGTGTTACAGCTATTTTTACGATCAATTTTTATCCATCCACATGAAAACTTTATTAGTTACTGCTATATTTTTAGCTGCCGCGACATCTGCTATCGCGCAGCAAACCCAACCCGATACCACCGGGCCCAGGAAACATACCCACATGATGAACGGCGTCGAAATGAATGACGACGATATGATGATGGACATGGGCGATATGAAAATGAACAGCCAGCTGTCGCTTGATTTACCGATGAACCGCGATGGCTCAGGTACATCATGGATGCCCGACGAGTCGCCCGTGTACGCTTACATGATCCACGGTAAAAAATGGATGACCATGATTCATGGCAGTTTCTTTTTGCGCTACAATAATCAGGATATATTTAAGTCGGGCAACCGCGGCGGCGCCAAGTTTGACGCGCCCAACATGGTCATGGCCATGACGCAAACCAAAGTTGGCCGCAACGGACTGTTTGCCATTAATACCATGTTCTCTGCCGATCCGTTTTTGGTGGGGCCGGCCGGTTACCCGCTGCTTTACCAAACCGGCGAATCATACAAAGGCAATAAGTTGGTTGATAAACAGCATCCGCATGACCTGTTTGCCGAGCTGGCCGTAGCCTACACACAGCACGTGGCTAAAGAAACTGATATCAGCGCTTCGTTTGGTTTGCCGGGCGAGCCTGCTTTGGGCCCCCCCGTGTTTATGCATCGCCTGTCGGGCATGAATGATCCGGGTGCGCCGCTGAGCCACCATTACCAGGATGCCACGCACATTACCTTCGGCGTAGCAACGTTAGGATTTCGCTACCGCGATATGAAAGTGGAAGGTTCGGTATTTACCGGGCGGGAGCCTGACGAGTTCAGGTATAATTTTGACCGGATGAAGTTTGATTCATATTCATTCCGGATATCATACAACCCATCAAAACAATGGGCATTACAGGTTTCAGACGGTTATCTGCATAGCCCTGAAGAAGCCGAACCCACGCAAAACGTAAACCGCTTCACGGCTTCGGCCATGCACACCAAAATGCTTGGCGATGGCAGCTACATAGCCAGCACCCTGGTTTACGGTCAAAATCATTACCTGGATAACGGCAAAACCTTGCCCTCAATATTACTGGAGAGCAGCCTGCAGCATAAACGCACCGCCATATATGGCCGCTATGAGTACGTACAAAAGGATGCCGAGGAACTGGATATGCATACCGTCTTCCCGGCAAATCCTGATTTTAGCATCAATGCATTTACCCTGGGCACCAATTATCTGATCAGCACGGTTAAAAATACCAATTTAACATTAGGCGTACAGGGAACATTGGACGTTTCGCCATCGCCGTTACAAGGTTATTACGGTTCGGCGCCGTTAAGTTTACAGGTTTATCTGCGCATCAGCCCGTCAATGTTAAAAATGGGCCATATGATGAATATGTAGATAATCTCTCAAAATAAAAGGCGGCGCACCAGCGTTAAATAAACATTTTAGCATTCCTGACGTTTGTAACCTTACAAATTAGTTTAGTTTTGGATAAAAATTCGTTGATGCGTCGCCTTGATCCTAAATACATCCGCCTTGCGGTTATAATTGCCGTTTCCTTATTTATTGTGCTGCTTATTGGGGGGTATATTGCCTACTCAAAACGCGAGGCCGTACTTCAACACGAAATAACAAAGGCCAAAGCCCTGGCCAAAAGTAAATATCACCTCGACCTGCAAATTGGTTCGGCACATTTTACCGGGATGACCACGGTTACCTGTACCGACATCACCATAGTGCCTGAAAAACGCGATAGCTTATTAACCATAAAACACTTTGATGTAAGCATTAAGCTGTTACCCCTGCTGTTTGGCAATATCAAGCTGGCTAATGTTGACTTGCTCAATGCGCATTTGAACTTAACAGATATTAAGGGTGTTAAAAACTTTGATTTCCTGTTTAAAAAGAAAACCGACTCGACCAAAACACGCAGTAAGGTCGACCTGAGCGAACTGTCAAATAACCTGATCAGGCAGGTTTTGTATAAGATACCTGATAATTTGCTGATAAATAATTTCCTGATATCATTCACCAATGACAGTACCCGGCTTAAGCTGCTTACCACAACGGCCAAAATTGACGACGGCGACCTGACATCGACCATAAAGCTGAATGATACGGTTGCTACCTGGCACTTCTCGGGCACTATGCACCCCAGCGATAAGCAGATCGACGTAAAGCTTTATGCGGATAATGGCAAGGTTGAAATTCCGTTCATTGGCAAGCGCTTTAATGCCAAGGTGAATTTTGATAACATCACCATTAAACTCAACAACGTTAAACATAGCAGCGGCGAAACCCAGATCGAGACCTATTGCAGCACACATAACCTGCTTATTAACCAGCCCGGGCTGGCAGCCAATGATATTGTAGTGCCTGATGGGTCGATAGAAGCCAATTTTTTTGTAGGGCCAAACTATATCTCGCTGGATAGTTCATCAGTTATTCACTTAAAAAAGTTAAGCGTGCGCCCGTTTATCAAATACACGCTTAACCCGGTTAAAATTTATGAACTGAAATTGAATACCGGCTGGCAAAACGCACAAGATGTTTTTGACTCGTTTCCTAATGGGATGTTTGAATCATTGCAAGGTATGAAGGTAGCGGGTAAACTGAATTACGCTGCCAGCTTTTATCTGAACGAAAACCTGCCCGACAGCCTGCAGTTTGATTCGCGCATGGACAAGGACCCGGATTTTAAGATCATTGCCTATGGCAAAACCAATCTGGGTAAACTGAACAAACCATTTGTTTATACGCCTTATGAAAGGGGTAAACCCATGCGGCCGCACATGATTGGCCCGTCAAACCCGGATTATACACCACTCGAAGATATCTCGCCATACCTGCGCAATGCAGTTATGACTGCCGAGGACCCAACCTTTTATAAAAATCATGGCTTTGTAGAGGAAGCCATCCGCGCATCCATTATTACTAATATTAAAAGACACAAGTTTAGCCGCGGCGGCAGCACCATATCCATGCAGCTGGTAAAAAACTCGTTCCTTACCCGCAAAAAAACGCTTAGCCGCAAAATTGAAGAGATATTGATTGTGTGGCTCATTGAGAATAATAATATCATGACCAAGGACCGCATGCTTGAGGTGTATTTTAACATTATTGAGTGGGGCCCGGGCATTTACGGTATAGCCGAAGCGGCACGCTACTACTTTGGCAAAACACCGGCCGAACTTGAGTTAGGCGAAAGTATCTTCCTGGCCAGCATTGTGCCTCGGCCCAAAACCGGTTTATATGCCTTTTTGCCCGATGGTAGTTTGCGGCCCGGATTGGAAAACTATTTTAACTCGCTTGGGCGCATGATGATGGGCAAGGGTTTTGTACAGGCCGACAGCAGCTCATACGGCTTTTATGCCGTGCGCTTAAAAGAGAGCCTGCGCCGCCGTGTAGAACCGGTTGATTCACTATCGGCCAGCCGTATTTTGAATGCACCTGTCGACGATGATATTGATTCAGCCCTACCGGTTATTGATTTGCCCGAGCCTGAAAGGAAACCAAACTTCTTCCAGCGACTATTCGGTAAGAAAGACACCGTTGAGCAAAAAACAGATCAAATGCTGAAGGATGAGGAAGACCAGCGCATTAATGCTATTGACCAAACCGGCAAGAGCAAAAAAGAGATACGCCAGGAAAAACGGGCCATTAAAGACGATATTAAAGCCAAACGCAAAGTGCTAAAAGACCAGGGTAAGCTATAATTACGCTGAGATGACCGGCTTAAATGTTTAAACATCTAATTTTGTTTTAAATTAGATGTTAAACTTATGGCACTTATAGATAAGCTAAACTGGCGCTATGCCACCAAAAAATTCGACGAAACTAAAAAGGTAAATCAGGAACAATTACAATGTTTATTAGACGCTGTACAGCTGGCGCCCTCATCGGCCGGATTACAGGCGTATAAAGTAATTGTTGTTAGCGACCCGCAAATAAAAGCACAATTGCGCGAAGCTGCTAATGGCCAGCCGCAATTAACAACCTCATCGCATGTATTTGTTTTTGCTGCCGAAACCGGCCTTGACAGCAGCTATGTAAAAAACTATATAGACCGCATAGCCGAAGTGCGCGGGATTGAGCGTTCAAGCCTGGAGCTTTTTGAAACCAACATTAACAACAACATCAATAAACTTAGCAATGAAGACAAAATTGCCTGGAACAAGAAACAATGCTACATTGCCCTGGGTGTACTGATAAGCGCCGCTGCCGAAGCAGGTATTGATGCTTGCGCTATGGAAGGTTTCAACGCCGCCAGATTCGACGAAATTCTGGGATTAGATAAATTAGGACTAACCACGGCCGTTATAGCGCCCGTAGGTTTCCGTGCAGAGGATGATCATTTTAGCAAAGCCGCCAAGGTGCGCCGCCCTAAAGACGAATTGTTCATCCACGTATAAACGTTTTATATATTGTTAGGTTTAGGTTAAAGCGATGTTGCCCAAAGGCTGCGTCGCTTTTTGCTTTCAATCCATCCGCCCCGTCATTCTATCAATCACCTCTTTATAACTATCACTAAATGGAACTTCCACATCGGCCACTTTAACCCGGCCCTTGCGGATGGAATACACATAAGCCAGGTTTACGATGTATGATTTATGGATCCTGAAAAACTCGTCGGCCGGCAACTGGCTTTCCAGCGATTTAATGGTAACACGGGATATGATGGGTTTTGGTGTGCTGTTCAGGTAGATCTTTACATAGTCCTTCAAACCTTCAATGTACATGATATCGTCGTGGTTAACTTTGATCAGATTGTAATCGGCATACACAAAAATATACTTGCGGCGTTTTTCAGCACCGGCACTGCGCTTGTTCTGCTCGTAAATGGTTTTGGCTTTATTGCAGGCTTTCAAAAAACGTTCGACAGCCACAGGTTTTAACAGGTAATCCACCACATCCAGCTCAAAACCATCAAGTGCAAACTGATCGTAAGCCGTTACAAAAATAATAAGCGGCTTATGGGTCAGGCTTTTTACAAATTGCAGGCCGTTAATACCAGGCATCTGGATGTCGCAAAAAATCAGGTCGACCGGCTGTTGCAGCAGCATCTCCATAGCCTGCGCAGCCGACCGGTAACTGGCAACCAGTTCCAGGTTGTCCACCATGCGGATGTTATCTTCCAGCAGCTCAAGTGCCAGTGGCTCGTCGTCAATGATAATGCACTTCATTATATTGGTTTACACAATGATAGTCATTAAATGTCATAAACATTACGGGCTTTGTCGCAACAATGCCGGCTTTTGTCTCATTGATGTTACATTATAAAGTTTTCTGATTTTATTTGTGTTGTGAAAAAACTGATTGACAATCGCTGGTTTTTGATGGCTATGCCTTTTGTGGTATGGCTGTTACTACTGGTGTTGCCTTTTATACTGGGTATTGACAGCAACAATAATTTTCCTAATGAGGAGCGTACGAGGATCATTGTCAATGTCATGACAAGTTATTGCCTGTTGCTTTGCCTTTTTTATATTCACACTTATACCGTATATCCCCTGTGGGATAAAAACATTCTCTTTTACATTATTGCCTTGCTGATGCTGCTGATAAGCTATTGGTTTTGCTGGCATTTGCTGCGTTTAGAGCCGCCCCGTCCGCCGCAGTTTGGGCATCATGGCCCGCCTGTTAATGATGAGGGGCCTCTTGGCCCGCCGGGGCATCGTGATCACCGCTGGCATCGCGAGTTTCGCAATCCGTTTAACCTCTCGCCTATACTATCATCGCTCATAGCCATATTATGCAGTTTTTGTTACCGGGTGATACTGGACAACCGTGCCCGCCAGCAAATGATCAAGGAGCGCGAAACCGTCGACCTGCAATCAGAACTTACCTTTCTGCGCTCGCAGATCAGCCCGCATTTTATGTTTAACGTGCTGAATAACCTGGTGTCGCTGGCCCGTAAAAAGTCTGACAAGCTGGAGCCCTCGCTCATTAACCTGTCGCAATTAATGCGCTATATGCTGTATGAAAGCGACGATAACCGCGTGTTTTTAAGCAAAGAGCTTGAATACCTTAAAAGCTATATCAACCTGCAGATGCTGCGCTATGGCAGCGACGTTACGGTAAACCTGGAAACTAATGGCGAGCTGGATATGTATGCCATTGAGCCCATGCTGCTCATCCCATTTGTTGAAAATGCTTTTAAGCACGGCACGGGCATGATCGGGCACGCTGTTATTGATATTGTGGTTTCGGCAGATGATATAAAAAACCAGTTAAACTTTAAAGTTCAGAATATAGTAAGCCCCCAGGATATTTCTAAAGACAGCAACTCCGGCATTGGCATTATGAATGTACGCCGCCGGCTGGCCATCCTGTATCCCGGCAAGCATACGCTCGATATTGTGAATGCCGGTAGTACCTTCACCGTAAACCTAAACATAGCCCTGGCTAAATAAATTTGTAACCGGTTAAACCTCAAATAGCTGGTAGCGTCAAAGCGTAAATTTGTCGCTACAATTATCAGGGTGGTATACTTTATTTCTTACTTTGATAACTGATTATTAACCTTGTTCATGCCTTATTAAAATCAGGCTCACCTTTTTATAAAGAACTAATGAAAAAGCTGATTACTTTAACAGTTTTATTTACGCTTGGCTGTGCCCGTTTATTTGCGCAAGATACCGATGTTAAGAAACTAAATACCGTACAAATGGGGAGCGTACTTGCGCCGGAGAAGGTTAAGATAGATGGTAAGCTTAACGAGTGGGCTACCGGTTTTAAAGCTTATAACCGCAACACGCGCTTACTTTATACTTTGTCAAACGACGAAAAAAACATGTACCTGGTGGTTAAGTCAACCGATTTTACTACGAAGGCTAAGATCATAGCCGGAGGTGTTGATTTGATTGTGAATGCCGAAGGCAAGAAAAAGGATAAAGATGCACCAAGCGTAACCTTCCCGGTAATTGAACATCCTGAACGCCTGGGTGGTAATATAAGCGATCGATTTGAAAACCGTAATGCCGGTGTAGATACTGAACTGATGCACCAATTGCATGAGCGTACCATTATAGCGGCTAAGCAAATCAGGGTGCTGGGTGTAAAAGCCATTACTGATACGCTGATATCTGTTTATAATACAGACGGCATAAAAACTGCATTGAATTTTGATACCGATGGGGGGCTGACCCTTGAAATGTCTATCCCGCTTAAGTATCTTAATCTTACAGCCGCTGATACAAATGAAATGGCCTATCATATTGTACTTAACGGATTCCAGCCCGAGTGGGGTGGCGGCCCCTCTGGCCCCGGCGGCGACAGCGGACCAAATACCCTTAACATGTATGACTTAATGACTGTCAGCGATTTTTGGGGCAAATATACTTTAGCGAAAAAATAACGCCAAACTCACAAAACAACTATACAACAACAATAATGAAGAAAGTACTACTCATAACCATGTTTATACTATCGTCAGGGCGGCTTTGGGCGCAGCGCGGCGGTGGTGGGGGCGATGACGGCGGCGGACGCCGCAATCGTGGCAATCAGCAGCAGCAAGCAACGCCGCAGGCACCTCCATTGGCCAGTCGCGAAGTAAGCGGTATTATTAAAGACGAAACCGGGCAAACGGTTATTGGCGCAACGGTGACTTTGAAATCAAAGTCAGATACCATAAACGTGGCTACCAATACTGATGGTGTCTTTGTGATACATGCGGTTAAACAAAATACCTTTAATGTGAGCGTTAATAGCATTGGCTACCGGCCATTTGTTCAGAAATATGCCTTTAGTGATACCAAGAAGAACCTTGTGCTTGACCCTATTACCCTCAAAAACTCAACCAATAAACTGAACGAGGTAACCATTAACGGCACGCCAAGCGTAACTTATAAAGAAGATACGGTTGAATATCGCGCCAGCGATTATAAAGTGCGCGAAAACGCTACCCTTGACGAGCTTTTGAAAAAAATGGAGGGCATGGAGGTTGGTACCGACGGCTCGTTAACTCACCAGGGGCAACAGGTAACCCGCGCCAAATTAAACGGTAAAGAATATGCCGGCGGCGATGTTGCACAAGCTATTCAAAACCTGCCTGCCGATATCATTGAAAAAGTACAGATCGTTGACGATTACGGCGACCAGGCTGCCCGTACCGGTATTAAAGACGGCGACCCGCAAAAAGTGTTGAACGTAACCACCAAAGCAGATCGCTCGGTGGGTACTACGGGCCGCGTAACCGGCCAATATGGCAGCGCCGGCCGATATAATGCCCAATTGTTTGTACAGCGTATTAATGCTAACCAGCAAATAGGTGTTATTGGCAATTTGCGTAATACCGTATTAGGCATCTCATCAACCGGTTTACAGGGCGGCGCTACTAATAACGGCGGTGGCGGCACCGGTGTTGGCAACAACGGCCGCGGCAGCGGCAATGGTGGAGGCGGCGGCAACGCCCCCAGCGGTGGTACAACCCGCTCAGGCTCGCCATCATTCAACTACCGCGATCAGTGGAGCAAAAAAATACAGGTTGTTGGTAGTTATGCTTATAACTTCAGAGATAACAATTCATTTACGCAAAGCGATGGCTTGAACTATATTACTAACGGCAAGTTTAAAAATAACACAAATGCCGAAAATGACAGCAAATCGCATAACCTGCGTTTTGAGATGGATATAAACCTGGACAGCGCCAACTATTTACAGATCACGCCAAATTATAGCTATAGCAGTTCATCAGCCATGAACAAATCGCATCAGGACGCGACGGCCTATTACCCGGCGACAGACATAGACAGCGCCCGCTTTGAGCACAGGGTTGATGATGGTACTAACTCATCGCTTAATTCAAGTTCTAATTATGGTATAACCGCTTTTTACCTGCACCTGTTTAAAAAGCCGAAACGTAATTTCTCGTTTCAGTTAGCTTACAATTTTTCAAAATCGCAGGCTAACAGCGAGCAAAATACTACTTACAATTATTTTGGCGATGAGGGATATGATAAACCTTTATATACGCTCGATTCTTTAGCCCATAACGTAAGCAACCGTAATAATGAAACTAAAAATCTGCAGGCAGTAATGACCTATGTTGAGCCTTTAAGCACAAAATCATTACTGGAGTTTAGCGCCAACTGGAGTCGCAGAGATAATATGGCAACTTCACTGGTATCTGTTTATGATACGCTGACCAACGAGTTGCGGCCAGCGCCTCAATTAAGCAGTATATATGATTATACAGTAACCGACTCGCGTGCTACCCTCGATTATCGTTTTGTGGGTACTAAGGTAAATATCTCTTTAGGGGCATCTGCAGTACCGTTTAAGCTGGATGGAACTAAGCTTAATGCCGCTTTGGGCAACAATGCATCATCGTCAATAAGTAATTTCAGGTTTATACCGGCCTTTCGCTTTGCTTATTCATGGTCGCGCACAGAAAGGTTTACCTTAACGTACAGCGGCCGAAACCAGGAACCGGGTTTTACCGAGATACAGCCATTTACAGATATATCTAACCCGGGCCACATTATTATTGGTAACCCTGATCTGAAACCATCATTTACCAATACATTGAACGCACAATACAACAATTACTTTGCTAATTCAAAGTTCAATCTGTCATTTGGCCTGGTAGCAAGCCGGGTGGACGACGCCATTGTTCAAAATAACAGCACGCCAACTGTTGGCGGCCGCAAAGTGACACAAACAGAGTATCTGAATATCGATGGCACTAAATCTGTAGTGGGCAGGTATTCGATCTCCAAGCAATCAGAAAGCCGGGCGGTTAATCTTTCCCTGAACGGCAACGTATCTTACATGTATTCGCCGCAAATGCGCGACGGCGAATTATATCATCAAACCACCTGGAGGTGGGATAACCGTTTCGGCCCGCGTATTACCCCGTCAGATGAATTTGAGATTAACCCATTCATAGGATATGATATTGCACGCTATTTCACTTCATTACCTAATGACCCCACTACTGCCAGCATTTTAATAAACAGCGGGCTGCAAAATGTGGCAACTCAATTGCTAACAACCTCGTTAGGTTTACAAGGCCGTGTATACTTCTTTAAAACCTGGCAAATTAATTATGATGCTACAAAACGATTTATTAGCGGTATAAACAGCGGCAATACTACCCCGTTGGTGATCAACACCGGTTTTGAAAAAGAATTTTTACCCCGTCATAACCTGGTGCTAACCTTTAATGTGTATGATATATTGCACCAGAATAATTACCTGCAAAAAGTGGTGACACCAACAGGCGAAACCAATACCTTATCAAACACATTAAGCCGTTACTTTATGGTTGGCTTGCGCCTTAACCTGCAAAGATGGAGCGGAACGCCCCAGCGTGGCGGCCGCAATATGCAGCGCCGTGGCGATGGTAGCTTTATTTACAACTGAGCAAGTTGGTTTATTAAACCGGACCAACCGGCAGTGTGAAATAAAAACTGCTGCCGTGCCCCGGTGTGCTTTCTACCCAAATGCGGCCGCTGTTTTTTTCGATAAAATCTTTACAAAGTAACAAGCCCAAACCGGTGCCTTGCTCATTGGTGGTGCCTCTTGTAGTAAAATTTTGATTGCCAAAAAGTTTATCAACATTTTCAGAGGCAATGCCTACGCCTGTATCAGATATCCAGATGGTAGCTGTATTATGTTTTATATCGGCCTCTACCTTGATCTTATCGCCGGCACGGCAAAACTTAATAGCGTTTGACAATAGGTTGCGCAGCACAGCCTGGATCATATCCATATCGGCGTAAACCAAAGTTTGCACATGGATATTGCTTTTCAGGTCAATACCTTTATCGGCAGCTAACGGCGCAAAATTGTTAATCAGGTATGAAACGTTGTCTTTGATATCAAAATGATTAGCATTGATGACCGTACCTTCCAGCTGGCTTTTTGACCATTGCAGCAGGTTTTCAACCAGCCCCGATGTATACCCTATATTTTTGGTGAGCGTAGGCAAAAAACTTCTGAATTCTTCGTCAGTAACCATGCCATCGTTAGCCATGCTTAAAATATCCATGAGGCTAAGCAGCGGGGCGCGCAAATCGTGCGAGATGATGGAGAACAGGCGGTCTTTAAGCTTGTTTAACTCCTGCAGTGTTTCTTCGCTTTGTTTAAGTGAGGTAATGTCACGAAAAAGCATGATCTTGCCGCTATAGATGGTTTTCCGCTCAAAAAGCGCAGTAAGCGTGACTGAAAAAATACGGCCATCTTCAAATTTTATCTCAATCCAGCTGTTTTCCTGGTTGTGCACGGTATTATGCAGTTCTATGAACCCGGGGAACAAGTACTCTGTAGTTTTACCGATGATGTTGTCAATATTTGACAATATCCGGCGCATGCCGGGGTTAAGATCAACTACGCGGTTTTGCGAGTCGAGCACTAAAATGCCTTCCTGCAGGGCATCAACAATTTTGCCGCGGGCAATAGGCACAATGTCAAACAACTTAAAGCCCAGCAAGCCAATGGCTATAATTAAGGATGATGCGAGGAATGCAAATGGCGTCAGATCCAGATGCCCCCAGGGCCGCAGGTGAAGCAGGTAACTCAAATTAACCAGCCATGGTATAAATGCTCCGAACAGGATGATACGATTTTGTTTTTTGATAAACTCATCGGCTTTTCTGAACCGGGCAATAATGAGGTACATGCCCCAACCCAGCATACCATAAAAATAAGATGTATGTATTTTGTACCAGATACCGGGAGTAAAGGCTAATAATGGGAAGGGGCCAGAGTGGTTGACGCCGGCTTTAGCATAATGTAAATGGTGCCAGTTGTTGGTCCATACCATTAAAAGGGTAACAACAGGCTCAATAACCACCAGCAAACGTATGCGCGGTGTAAGCCATTGTTCATGACCGGTAAAGTTAATAACAAAGATAATCCAGAATGTTGGCGCGCACCCCACGCCCAGATATTCAAAATCAGTCCAGAATAGCATTTGGTCCAATCTGTCAGAGGACAGCTCACACCCGTAAGTTATGGCCCATATGCCAATGCTTAGCATCACTAAACCAAACCAGCGTACCGCGTTGCTGCTTGGCCGCCTTAAAATTACGCACGATATACCAACCGTGACCAGGCCACTTAATATAAGCGTTATCGCGAATAAATTATTGGGTAAGTGCATGGCTAAGCCCTGTGTTAAAACAATTGCAATTTTATTTCTCCCACACAACTTTTTTTACGAATATAGGCATTGCGGGTATAAAAAATGGGCTTTATTTGTTTTATTGTCAGCTCAACTCGCGCATTAGTTTGTCAAAAGCTTCTTTTAATTCGGCAAGCTCTTGTTCAACTTTGGTTAAACGAGCCTCAAGTGCGCTGCCTGAGCGGGCTGCCGGCTGGTCGTCATCATCGTCATCATTTACTTCAGGCACACCGGCCAGCAAGTGTGCATACCGGGCCTCTTTTTGTCCGGGGCGTTTTGGTAGCTGGAGTACAAACGGAACATCGCCGCCGGCTAATTTTTCCAGAAATTCCTGTACTTCTTCAATGGAATCAAACTCATAAAGTCTGCCGGCATTGGTATTGATCTCGCCGGGTGTTTGCGGGCCGCGCAGCATCAGCAGGCACATAATAGCCAGCTCTGAAGGGATAAGCGGATAAGCAATGGCAAAGTTGTGTTTATATTTTATAGCCCGGCTTGAGCCGCCGGTAGCGGTTGACACCAATCCACGGCGTTTCAAGGTATTAAGCGCTTCCATTACCGTCTCATCGTCGTAATTTACCACCGGCTTGCGCGATGTTTTTTGGTTGCAGGCCAGGGTGATGGCATTAACCGTCATGGGATAATAGTCGGGCGTGGCGCGGCTTTTTTCAATTAATGATCCAAGTACACGCAGTTCTGTAACGTCAAGTATGGGTAGGGCTTGCAAAGTATCCATTGATGAGGTTGTTTGATTTGATGTGTGAACTTATAAAATACTTTCTATTATATAAACTTTCTCATTCAAATTAAATTCATCATTAACCTTCAGGCCTTTCATTTTCAGGCCAATTGGCGACAACGGCGATATGGCCATATAGGTATCTTCGCCCGTAATGATTGCGCCGGCGCTGATAGCCACATAAAATTTAGCAAGGTTGGTAACTACAATGCTTCCTGGCTCCGCTTTATCATTAATTATATCAGGATTGATTTGATTAAGCGCTATTTTTAGCTTATTGGCCTCGGTTAATTGCGCCATATGGCGGTCGGTTTCCTGCTGCGCCATCTCCCGGCCGGTTTCATATTTATCGCCGGCGCTGCTTTTGGTATCATCTTTTGAGGCTTGTTGTGCGGCTTCAATGCCCTGCCGGGCAGCATCCATACGTTGTTGCACATAATCAAAACATTGGTAAAAAAGTTGTTTTTTGAGCTGATTCACGGGTTTTTTATCGGTACAAAACATGGTTAAAACAAAAGCCCCCGTACACTCGCTGCTTGGGGGCTTTCAACCTAAACCTTATCACATTGTAAGCGTGAGCTTACAGATAATACACAAAGAACGTTATTTTTTATCAATTGATGTATATACATGCAAAAAAAAATTATTTACTGTGTATTTTATACAATAAGCGTATAAATCGCAGCAAAATAAATCCGCTTATTTGGATTTATTTTAAATAAGGCATACCTTTGTTGTATTAACCATTTAAGATGAAGCTTTCACAACTTCAAGTAGGAGAAAAAGGTATTGTAAAAGAATTTACTGACCTTGAAATGTCAGTAAAATTGATGGAAATGGGCTGTTTGCCGGGCGAGGAAATCAGGGTTGACCGCATTGCTCCGCTTGGCGACCCGATAGCCATAAACGTTTCAGGATACCAGCTGAGCCTGCGTAAACGCGAAGCCTCAACTATCATTTTGCATAAATAATTGAAAGCTGATATAAGAGTTGCACTTGTTGGGAATCCAAACACCGGTAAATCAACACTCTTTAATGTTTTAACCGGGTTAAATCAAAAAATAGGAAATTTTCCGGGAGTTACTGTTGATAAGAAAGTAGGATACTCCAAACTGCCAGATGGCCGCACGGCCGAAATTGTTGATTTACCCGGCACATACAGCCTTTATCCAAAAAGCCAGGATGAATCCATTGTATTTTCTGTATTGGCTGATAGGGCTAATGGCTTGAACCCCGATCTGGTTATTGTAATTCTTGACGCCTCAAACCTTAAAAGAAACCTGTTGCTATACAGCCAGGTTGCCGATTTAAAAATACCGGTTATAGTGGCTTTAAACATGATGGACCTGGCCAAAAAGCAGGGCATCGATATTAATATAGATCTGCTGGCTAAAAACCTGGGCGTGCCGGTGGTGCCTATTGCCGCCCGCAGGCAGGAGGGTATAAAAGAGTTAAAACATGCCGTGGGCAACGCCAATAAGGTAGCCATGCAGGACGACAGCATCGATATCAAATCCATAGCACCACAATTGATTGAAAGCATTAGCGCCGAGCTGAATATTGATAACCCATACTATGCTTTGCAGCTGGCGCATCAGCATGAAACCTTGAAGTTTTTGTCGACTGAGCAGTCGGACCGTATAGAGGAGCTTGAAAAAGAGCATGCCTTCCATTCGCAAAAAGCACAGGGCAGTGAAACCATTGCCCGTTACAGTTACATTAACGAGTTGCTGTACGACACGGTAAAAATCCCGGCAACGGCGCATGATGAGACTTTAAGCAACAAGATTGACAAGGTATTAACCCACAGGGTATTTGGCTTTATCATCTTCTTCGGCATACTGTTGTTTATGTTCCAGGCCATATTTTCATGGGCCTCGTACCCCATGAGCCTTATTGAAGATTCATTTGTCTGGATACAAAATACGTTGCATAACGTTTTACCGGCAGGCCCGCTAACCAGTTTACTGGCCGACGGTATAGCCGCCGGTTTAAGCGGGGTACTGGTGTTTGTGCCGCAAATTGCAATTCTGTTTGCCTTTATATCCATTCTGGAAGACACGGGCTATATGTCGCGCGTTACGTTTATGATGGATAAGCTGATGCGCAAGGTTGGCTTGAACGGCAAATCGGTAGTGCCTTTAATTGGAGGCTTTGCCTGCGCGGTACCATCCATTATGAGTACCCGCACTATTGAAAACTGGAAAGACCGCATGATCACTATCATGGTAACGCCATTGGTAACCTGCTCAGCACGTTTGCCGGTTTATACCTTGCTGATTGCCCTGGTGGTGCCCGATAAAAATGTCTGGTGGATATTTGATATGAAAGGGCTGGCATTAACGGGCATGTATGTATTCAGCTTAGTGTCGGCCATAATTGTGGCCTGGGTATTTAAGTTTATTTTGAAAGCCCGCGAGCGCGGTTATTTTATTATGGAGCTGCCCGTTTACCGTATGCCCCGCTGGAAAAATGTTGCCTACTCGATGTATGAGCGATCAAAGGCGTTTGTGTTGCAGGCCGGCAAAGTGATCATTGCGGTATCCATTGTACTTTGGGTGCTGGCCTCATATGCCCCGGGCGACAGATTTGAACGTATTGACGCCAAATACAAAAATGCGCAAATTACCAAAGGGCTGGCTCAAGATCAGATAGATAGGGACATAGCTACCGAGAAGCTGGAAAACTCATATGCCGGTGTACTGGGCCATACTATTGAACCGGTTATCCGTCCGCTGGGTTTTGACTGGAAAATAGGCATCGCCCTGATCACCTCATTTGCCGCGCGCGAGGTTTTTGTGGGCACTATGGCTACCATTTACAGCGTAAACGGCGATGCGGATAATATTCAATCAGTACAGGAAAAAATGCATCAGGCCAAAAACGCACAAACCGGCGAGCCGGTATTTACGCTGGCTGTTGCATTCTCGTTGATGATGTTTTACGCCTTTGCTATGCAGTGCGCCAGCACGGTGGCCGTTGTATATCGCGAAACTAAAAACTGGCGATGGCCGGCCATACAGTTTACTTACATGACGGTGCTGGCATATGCGGCTAGTTTTATTACTTATCATTTATTAAAGTAAGCAAGGTTTAAAGCGGAAAGACTAAAGCTAAAAGCCTTTTCTTGTCATGCTGATCTAAGCTTTCGGCTTTAGCCTTTTTGCTTTAAGCTCAAACAACTATATTTGATTTGAGGTAAGAATTGGATAAAGTAAAAATATTAGAAAAGTATCTGCCGCCCGATGCAGCGCCGATTATTGGCCGCTGGATAGATTACTTTAAGTGCGAGTTTAAAATATCGCGCAACCGCGGCAGTAAATTTGGCGATTACCGCGCTCCTTACCAAGGCAAAGGCCACCGCATATCTGTAAATTACGATTTAAACCCCTATGCATTTCTGGTTACCACCGTGCATGAGTTTGCGCACCTGCACACCTGGAATGTGCATAAGCATAAGGTAAGGCCCCATGGCACCGAGTGGAAAAACAACTTTAAACAGATGATGCAGCCTTTTTTTGAAAAGGATATCTTTCCGCCCGATGTGAAACAGGCTATCATGGGCTATCTGAATAACCCGGCAGCCTCCAGTTGCTCTGATCTGACGCTGTATCGTTCGCTCCGTAAATATGATGCGCCGAAAGAGGACATCCACACAGTAGAGAAACTACCCATGCATGCTTTGTTTAAACTTAAAGACGGCCGCATTTTCAGGCTTGAGGAAAAGCTGCGTAAACGTTATAAGTGTACCGAGGTTGCTACAAAACGGGTGTATTTGTTTAGTCCTGTGGCCGAGGTTGAAGTAATAAATGATTAAAAAACAGAAGCCACGTGGGGGTGCTGAAATTGCTTCAGCACCCCCACGTGCTAAGCATGGAGAATACCAATCTGATAGGATGCCTACAACAAGTTCGGCATTACGGGTGAGTAATTCGTACCTTTACAACATGACTACCCTACAAACCCAACTATTATTATGCGCGTAATGGCATTCGACTACGGCACCAAGCGCATCGGCGTAGCGGTTACTGATCCCTTGCAGATTATCGCCACAGGCCTAGATACCGTACACCCAAACCAGATCATCGATTTCCTGAAACGCTATCTGCAAACCGAGCAGGTAGAGCGCTTTGTAGTTGGCGAACCTAAGCAGATGGACAACACGCCGTCGCAATCGGCCATACATGTTAAGGGGTTTGTTAACTTACTTAAAAAGACGTTCCCTGATATTGCTATTGAAATGGTAGATGAGCGTTTTACCTCAAAAATGGCATCGGCGGCCATTGCCCAAAGCGGCATGGGTAAAAAAGCACGTCAAAATAAAGAGCTGGTTGATAATATTTCGGCGGTGATATTGTTGCAGGGATGGATGTCAGGAATTTGATTTTGGGGTTATTTTGATCGTTTTTGTTGCGGTTAATGGAAATTTAAATAACTGTAAAGGACCAATAAATTCAAATTATAAAGGCGCAATTATTGCATCTGCCTAACTGATATATGGCCTGCCATAAACCTTTTGCCTTTCTGCTTTCAGCTTTCAGCTCAAAAACATTACTTTTGCAAACTTTACAAAAAACTGTACTATGTTAAGAACACATACTTGCGGCGAACTTAATATCAATAATTTAGGCCAAACCGTAACTTTATGCGGATGGGTACAAAAATCGCGCGACCTGGGCGGCACAACTTTCGTGGATGTGCGTGACCGTTACGGATTAACCCAACTGGTATTTAACGTTGATACTGATGCTGCCTTACGCGAAACCGGCCGCACCCTGGGCCGCGAATTTGTGATACAAGTAAGCGGAACGGTTATTGAGCGTACTAATAAAAATTTAAAGATCCCTACCGGCGAGATCGAAATTGCCGTTGCTGATATCGAAGTGTTGAATGCGGCTAAAATTCCACCGTTTTTAATTGAGGATGAAACTGATGGCGGTGAAGAACTGCGTGCTAAGTACCGTTACTTAGATCTGCGTCGTAACCCCATACGCAACAACCTGGTGCTGCGCCACAAAATGGCTCAGGAGATTCGTAAGTATCTGGATGATCTGAATTTTATCGAGGTTGAAACACCGGTGCTTATCAAATCGACACCAGAGGGCGCCCGCGATTTTGTGGTGCCAAGCCGCATGAACCCGGGCGAGTTTTACGCCCTGCCGCAGTCGCCGCAAACCTTTAAGCAATTGTTAATGGTAAGTGGTTTCGATCGTTATTTCCAGATCGTAAAATGTTTCCGGGATGAGGATCTGCGCGCCGACCGCCAGCCGGAGTTTACGCAGATCGACTGCGAGATGGCCTTCATCACCCAGGAAGATATCCTGAATATTTTTGAGGGGCTGACCCGTCACCTGTTTAAAAATGTAAAAGGTATTGAGTTTGACGATTTCCCGCGTATGCAATATGCTGACGCAATGCGTTTATACGGTTCAGATAAACCGGATATCCGTTTCGGGATGCAGTTTGTTGAACTGAATGATGTAGTTAAGGGTAAAGGCTTCGGTGTGTTTGACAATGCCGAGCTGGTTGTTGGTATCAATGCCAAAGGCTGTGCAGAATATACGCGTAAACAACTGGATGAACTGATCGAGTGGTTAAAGCGCCCCCAAATTGGCGCTACCGGGATGATCTACGCACGTTACAATGCCGACGGTACCTTAAAATCATCTGTTGATAAATTCTTTAACGAAGAGGAGCTGGCTAAATGGGCCAATGCATTTGGTGCCGAAAAGGGCGACTTAATGCTGGTACTGGCCGGCACCGCCGATAAAGTGCGTAAACAATTAAATGAGCTGCGCCTGGAAATGGGTACCCGTTTAGGCTTACGCGATAAAAATACTTACGCACCGCTTTGGGTTATTGACTTCCCGCTGTTGGAATGGGATGAAGAGACCGCGCGTTACCACGCTATGCACCACCCGTTCACCTCGCCAAAACCAGAGGATATTGGCAAATTGGATACGGCACAGGGCGAGGTTAGAGCTAATGCTTACGATTTGGTGATCAACGGCACCGAGATTGGCGGCGGTTCTATCCGTATCCATGACCGGGATTTGCAGGCCCTGATGTTTAAGCTCCTGGGCTTTAGTAAAGAAGAAGCTCAAAAGCAATTCGGTTTCCTGATGGATGCGTTTGAGTATGGCGCCCCCCCGCATGGCGGTATAGCCTTTGGTTTTGACAGGTTGTGTTCAATTTTTGCAGGCTTGGATTCTATCCGCGACGTGATTGCTTTCCCGAAAAATAACTCGGGCCGCGACGTAATGATCGATTCGCCATCAACCATTGCCAATGCGCAGCTGGATGAATTGAAGATTAAAACCATAGTTTAGCTACCCGCCGTATAATAGTTTGTTTGCTTTGGCGTTATCGCTACACGCAGCCACTATTATTTTTATAGCTTTGCAGTAAATGCTAAAAAATGTTAAAATTTCAAGGCATCCTGTTTTTTTGAGTATAGTTGCATATAAAAACGCATGAAAAGATATTTATTACTGATTATTCTGTTTGTTGCCGGGCTTTCGGCTTGTACCAAGGTTGAAACCAACACGCTTGCCAAAGACCAGGTTACTATTGATGATCAGAAAATACAAGATTATATAAAAGCTAATAAAATTACGGTAACTAAAGACCCCGCATCAGGCATTTATTATAATATCATTACCCCGGGCACAGACCCTAAGCCCACGGTATTGTCGACCGTAAAGATCACCTATACCTATAAATATCTTAACGGATTAAAAATAGGCGACGTTACCGGTTTACAATCACGCGTAAATAACCTTATTGCCGGTTTGCAGGTAGGCATTCCCAAAATTGGCACAGGCGGCCGTATATTGCTCATTATCCCATCGGGCCAAGCCTATGGTACGGGCGAACAGAATGGTATTTCAGGCAATTCGGTTTTAGTTTATACCCTTGATTTGGATGGTGTAACTGCACAATAAGGCAGTGTGCGTTAATTGGAAAAATATAAAATGAAAAAATATTTACTATTACTTGTTGTAGGCGTGGCCGTTACTTTTTCTGCTTGCAGAAAAATAGTACAATCGCCGTTTGATGCTGATGAGCAAGCCAAGATCGATGACAGAACTATACAGGATTATTTTTTACTGAACCAGATCAGGGATGTAACTAAAGACCCGTCGGGGCTATATTATCATATTGATACTGCCGGAGCAGGGACGCATCCAACATCCTCATCGCGTATTGTGGTTAGTTATACTACTTCTTTGATGGATGATACCGAAGTCGAGTCGCAGCCAAGTTATTATTTTGAATTAGCTAACATGGACATTGCCGCCTGGCGCACAGCATTGCCATTAATTGGAGTTGGTGGTACTATAACCCTATATATTCCTTCGGGTTTAGCTTTGGGCGAAGAAGGTAACGGTGGTAAAATACCACCAAATGCTTGTTTGATAACGCACATTACTTTATTGGGCTTTACCAATTAAGTAATATCGACAAAATATATTTAGCCCTTCCTCTTTTTCCTTTTGATAAAGGATCAGGAGGAAGGGCTACCTGTTTTATAGGCTGTTGGCTATCCTAATTTACCTTCTTAAAATCATAATGGTCGGCTTCAACAAAGTCGGCCACCTTTACGCGCACAGCGGTAATACGGCCTCCCTGAAAGGTAAACGGAAACACGGTTTTGCCATATATCGGGTCAGAAAATGTTGCAAAAAAGCGATTACCACCTACCGGCTGCATTTTTACAAACATTTTTGGGTGATGCTCAAAGCGGCCCTCCAGAACATTGCCTTCACCCTGACTGATGGTCATATCGCCATACAGGTCGTTATGATATTTGCCGGTGTATGCATTGATTGGCTGTGCCGGTTGTAAGTTCATCATAACCGAGTCGCGCAGTTTTCTGATGATCTTTTGATCATCAGCGGCGTTTGCCTTGTAGGCGGTTAAGTATTTATCGCTGTAGTTTTGGTAGGGCAGTTTAAAGTAGGCGTCCATAATTTCCCAGCGCAGCGCTTCGTAAAAAGAGTTCTCGTCGGTATTGGTAAGAATGATAATACCCAGATGATCTTGCGGCACCAGTGTAACCGACGAAACATAGCCGGTTACACCACCGTCATGCATCACAATACGATGGCCCGCATAATCCTGCAAAAACCAGCCTAAGCCATACAGTTCATAATTGGTTTCACCATTAATATGGCGAATGCTGCCCACATAATCCTGCGGCTGGCGCGTGGCCAGAATAGCATCTTCAGGAATAATTTGCCGCGCACCAACCTTGCCGTTATTTAATTGCGCCATTACCCATTTGCTCATATCGTTTATTGACGAGCAGATGCTCATGGCCGGTGCCATATTATCCAGCATACCGTAAGGTACGGCACTTAGCCGTTCATCTACCAGTGTGTGGGCAACAGTGCGGTTAAGTGCTTTAGGCATATCGGCGGTTAAGGCCAGGGTATTGGTCATGCCTAACGGCGCAAATATATTATCGCGCAGATAATCTTCCCAGTTTTTGCCGCTTGCCTTGCCAATAACCTCGCCGGCTGTCAAAAATGCCGAGTTGGTGTAACCCCATTTGGTACGAAACGGATAAGCGGCTTTCATTTGCGCCAGGCGCTCAATTACCTGCGTACGTGTTAAGTTGCTGTTGTAAAAGGTAAAGTCGCCCTGAAAGGTTTTAAAACCCAGCCTGTGGCAAAGCAGATCGCGAACGGTAACCTGGTTGGCGGCATCCTTATTTTCAAGTTTAAACCAGGGCAGGTATTTACTTACATTATCATCAAGCGATAATTTTTTCTGGTATTGCAGCATGGCTGCCGCAGTGGCGGTAAAAGCTTTGGTATTGCTGCCAATCATAAAAAGTGTATTCTCGTCAACCCTGGCAGGTATGCCCAGCTCTTTTACACCGTAGCCTTTCATCAGCACAATATTATTGTCCTTAATAATACAAACCGCTACGCCGGGGATGCGCCAGTTGGTAAGCGCGCGGTTTACATAAACATCAATACTGTCTTTAATAAATGATGATCTGTCTACGCTCTGCGCGTAGGTAAGGTCGACAAAAAAAACAAGGCAAAGCAGGCTAAAAAGGCTCTTTTTCATGCAGGAAATTAAAATTAAACGATAGCTTGGCTAATGTACTATTTTAACGCAAAACCTATCTGCAGATTATGGTTTTTAGCCATAATAAAAAAGCCATCCGGTATTAGGAATGGCTGTGGGTTGATCTCAAAACTCAGGCTATCTTAAAAATTCATTTCGTCCAGATCTGGCGGCAAATCTTCGGCAGATTTTGTACGGGGAAAGGCATCCGGTTCAAAATCTGTTTTACGGCCCAGCATAGTAAAATTTTCGGCTACAATCTCTGTAGTATATTTCTTTACGCCCTCCTTATCCTCGAATGATCGGGTACGCAATTTACCTTCAATATAAACCAGTTTTCCTTTTTGCAGAAATTTAGCAGCAACGTCTGCAAGGCTACGCCATAACACAATGTTATGCCACTCGGTTTGTTCCACCTTTTTGCCATCTTTATTGAAGGTCTCTGAAGTAGCCAGGGGGAAACTAGCAACAGATACACCACCTTCTAACTGGCGAATTTCGGGGTCTTTACCTAAATGACCAACCAGTATTACTTTATTTATTCCAGACATAGTTTAAATTGTACGGCTAATGTACAGGTTTATTTCTAATTTAAAAAATTATCTAAAAATATAAAAATTACTTTAGAAAGCGGCAGTGTTTTCAGATTTTCTACTTTTATGAAAACCCAGTTTGGCTTTGATCCTGTAGGTTGCTTAGCTATAGTAATGAACCGAATATATAATTGCTGATGGGTTAATACGTGTTTTTTGATGCCGGATATTTGGGTTACCTCCAAGCCCTTGCCAAAGTATCTAACAGTATCCGGATGAGCGAGTAACTCCTCAGTAGTAAGTTGGGTGCCGGCCTCTACCATGGGCAGGTCATACATATTGGCCCATATGTCATTTTCACCGCGTTTATTCATTAGGATATGCTCGCCATCGGTGTACAAGAAATAGTTAAAATAACGCTGTTTTACCTTTACGGTTTTTAATTTTACAGGTAGCGATGTAGTAGCATTATGTTTAAAAGCGTAACAACCTAATCTTACAGGGCATATGCTGCAGGCCGGGTTTTTAGGTTTGCACAACATTGCGCCAAACTCCATTATGGCCTGATTATGTATGGCCGGATTTTTCTTATTAAGAAAATTGTTTGCTGCGGTCTGGAATATCTTTTTGCCCTGTGTGCTGTTTATCGGCTCAAAAATGCCGAGATAGCGGGCAATGACGCGGTATACATTACCATCAACAACAGCTTTGGCCTCGTTTGACGAGAAAGAGGCTATTGCCGCGGCAGTGTACTCGCCTATGCCTTTTAATTTGATCAGCTCGTCATATTTAGTAGGGAACCTGCCGCCATGCAGCTCCTGCACCATGCGGGCCGTCTTTAACATATTGCGGCCGCGCGAGTAATACCCCAGGCCCTGCCATAGTTTCAGGATCTCAGTTTCGGCGGCGGCGGCAAAATCTGTAACGGTAGGATACTTTTCGGCAAAGCGGTAAAAATAGGGTAAACCCTGCTCTACCCGCGTTTGCTGCAGGATGATCTCAGACAGCCATATAATATATGCGTTTGTAGTGTGTCGCCAGGGCAAGTCGCGCTTGTTTTGGATGTACCAGTTTACAAGCTCATCAGAGAAACTCATAACAGCCAAATTTAGGCTATTAAGTGCTTAATTGAATGGTAATTGTAAGGTTATTGTCGTTCTTTTTGTCAGGTCGAAAAAAAAAGCAGCTATTATTTCAATCTTTCGATATAAACCAATACTTTTGCAACCCCAAATAAGTTAAGTAATTACAAATAAATTAAGGAAAATCAGATATGACTAAAGCAGAAATTATAACTGAAATCGCATCTAAAACTGGTATTGAGAAAGTTGATGTACAGGAGACAGTTGAGGCGTTTTTTAAAGTTATTAAAAACTCAATGGTTGGTGGCGAGAACGTTTACGTACGAGGTTTTGGAAGTTTTGTCGTAAAGAAAAGAGCTAAAAAAACTGCCCGTAACATTTCTAAAAATACTGCTATAATTATACCTGAGCACTTTGTACCGAGCTTTAAGCCGGCTAAAACTTTTGTTGAGAAAGTGAAAACAGGCAACAAGGCAGCTAAAGTAAAATAAGGAATTATGAAAAAGAAACAGATAGTCGTAGCGGTGGCCATAGTGGCTATTATGGGCTATTTGTATTCATTGCCGGTAAAGGGTATCAAGCCCAGCGAAACACATGATACCGCTAAGGGCGCTTCAATGCCGGCTGCCCGGGCGGCATCAAACGTAACTGTTGAAACCGTGTCTGAGCCTGCTAAAGCTGCTATTGGCGCGCAATTAACAGTAAAGATCGAGGGGTTAGAAAATCAGTTAAAAAAAGCATCGGGCAATGCTGAAAGGCTGTCGCTCAACAAACAATTAGCTGCTGCCTGGGATGATGTTGATCAGCCTGCGCCGGCAGCTTTTTATTATACAGCTGTTGCCAAAAGTAACAATAGCTTTGATGCTTGGTTAACCGCGGGCAACCGTTATAACGATGCCTTTAAACTCTCGCAGGACACCGCCGTAACGCCGGCTTTTGTTACAGGCGCGGTCGATGCATTTACCAACGCAACCAAGCTAAACCCCAAAAGCCTTGACGCTAAAACCGGTTTAGGTGTTGCCTATGTAAATGGAGGGGCCAGCCCAATGCAAGGCATTGCACTGTTGCGCGAGGTGGTTGCGCAAGATCCTGAAAACATCAACGCAAATTTAAACTTAGGCTTGTTTTCGATGAAATCAGGGCAGTTTGACAAAGCGGTTGAGCGTTTCAAAACCATTATTGCCAAGAAGCCCGACTTTGAGTCATACTTTTATCTGGCCGAGACGTATAAACAACTTGGCCGTAAACCAGAAGCCATTGCAGCTTACGAAAAATGCAAACAATTGATACCTAACCCGGTTTTTGGCCAACGCATCGACCAATATATCAAGGAATTAAAAAACAATTAACATTTAAAAAATTATCATTATGCCGAGCGGTAAAAAACGTAAAAGACACAAAATGGCTACTCATAAACGCAAAAAGCGTTTAAGAAAAAACAGACACAAAAAGAAATAAGCGCTGCTTTTTAGCACCTTAATTTCTTTTCGCCAAATTATAGGGCGATACAGTATTTGTTTTTTACCCCTATAGTAAAAGAAATTCGGTCCCGGTATTTAGTGCCGGGTTACCGGCAAAGAAATGGAGTAGCAGTTGATAAAAGAATTAATTATCGATTCATCCCCAAACGGGGCTACTATTGCATTATTACAGGATAAACAACTTGTAGAGCTACACAAAGAACAGGTAAGTAATAATTACACTGTTGGTGATATTTACCTGGGCCGTATCAAAAAGATCATGCCCGGGCTAAATGCCGCTTTTGTTGATGTAGGTTATGAGAAGGATGCATTTTTGCATTATCTTGACCTTGGTCCGCAGGTGCAAAGCCTGTTAAGATTGACCAAGCAAGTGCGTGGTGGAAGTTACCAATCGAAGCTTTTAGATAACTTTAAGCTGGAAGACGATATCAGCAAGGGAGGAAAGATCTCTGAGATATTTAGCAAAAACCAGCTTATACCTGTGCAGATAGCCAAGGAGCCAATATCAACAAAGGGCCCCCGCTTAAGTTCAGACTTATCTATAGCCGGACGATATGTTGTTCTGGTACCATTCTCTGAAGTTATCTCGATATCAAAAAAGATAAAAAGTAACACAGAGCGTACCCGCCTGCGCAAAATCGTAGAGAGCATTAAGCCTAAAAACTTTGGTGTGATCATCCGTACGGTATCTGAAGGTAAAGGGGTTGCAGAGATGCAAAAAGACCTGCTTGACCTGATATCAAAATGGGAATCATTTATTACCCGCCTGCCGCAGGTTGAGCCGGGTAAAAAAGTTTTGGGCGAGATTGGACGCACATCGACCATTCTTCGCGACATCTTAAACCCCGACTTCCAGAACATCTATCTTAATGATAGCGGCCTGTATGAAGAAGTTAAGCAGTACGTAAAGGATATTTCTCCTGATCTGGAAAATATCGTGCGTATGCACAAACACAAAGAGCCTTTGTTCGAGCACTTCGGTGTCGACAAACAAATAAAGGGCGCCTTTGGCAAAACGGTTAACCTGGCCGGTGGTGCTTACCTGGTAATTGAGCACACCGAGGCGCTGCACGTTATTGATGTAAACAGCGGTAACCGTACAGCTAATAAAGAAAACCAGGAAGAAAACGCTTTCCAGGTAAACAAAGAGGCCGCGCGCGAAATTGCCCGCCAGCTGCGTTTACGCGATATGGGCGGTATTGTGGTAATTGATTTCATTGATATGCACAAGCCAACCAACCGCAAAGAGCTGTTTGATTTTCTGCGAGCCGAAATGTCGCTCGACCGTGCTAAACACACCATTTTGCCTCCAAGCAAATTTGGGCTGGTGCAAATAACCCGCCAGCGTGTAAGGCCTGAAATGAACATAGTTACTACCGAGGTTTGCCCGGCCTGCCATGGTACCGGCACCATTCGCCCAAGTATTTTGTTGCTTGACGATATCGAGAACAACTTTAACTATGTCATCACCGAGCAAAACGAAAAAGGCATTACCCTTTGTGTGCATCCGTATATTGAAGCCTATATTAAAAAGGGTTTTATTACCCGTCAGATTAAATGGTTCTTTAAATACGGGCAGTGGATAAAAGTAAAAAGCAACCCGGCTTACCAGATCACGGAGTTTCGCTTTTTCTCATCAAAAGACGAAGAAATAAAACTGTAATAATAGTAGAATTACAATGAACGCAAAATAGCCGCTACCGGATGTAGCGGCTATTTTGCGTTCATTGTAAAAGCATTTGACTGTTTAATCTAACTATGAAAAGAATCAAACAAGTAACTCAAATGAGTTTGATGATCGTTTTTAGTTATAAGTACTCAAATAATAGCACTTGTTCTTAAAACAGCTCCACCAATCGCTCAAGAGCCATACCGCGCGAGCCTTTGATCAGTATTGTTGAGTTTTTTACGGGCGCTGCTTTTAAAGCCGCGATGGCATCATGCACAGTTTCGTAGAAAGCAGCTGTTTGCCCCTCGGCTATGGCTTTTTGATGGGTAAATTCTTCGCAATAAAAATGCGCTTGTCAACCGGGGTGGCCAGCGCTTTTTCAATGATGCTTTTGTGCTCGGCAGCGGCTTCGGCGCCCATTTCAAACATATCGCCCAAAATCAAAACTTTGCGTGCGGCGTTAATTTTGCCAATGTTCTCTATAGCCACGGCCATGCTGCTGGGATTAGCGTTATAATAATCGCAAATAAGAGTATTGGTTGGTGTTTTAACCACCTGCGAGCGATTGTTTTTAGGTTGATAACCCTCAAGGCCTGCATTGATATAGCTGGCCGGCATTTTAAAATACAGGCCGATGCTGATGGCGGCTAAAATGTTGTCAAGATTGTAAGCGCCGGTTAGCTGCGTTTTTACAGTATACTCCTCGCCGGTGGCATTGTTAGTCCAGCTTAATGATAGCAGCGGCGCATTTTCAGTGATCTTGCCGCTTACCAGGTCATCCAACTGGTCGCCATAAAATATGGGTGGGGTGCCAAATTTGCGCATCCCCTGCATCGACATCAAAATGGGGTTATTACTGTTGATGAAAGCCACACCGTTATGCCCGGCCAGAAAATCATACAGCTCGCCTTTTGCAATTTTTACTCCCTCAATGCTGCCAAAACCCTCCAGGTGCGCCTTGCCTACGTTGGTGATCAGGCCGTGTGTTGGCTGTGATATACTACATAAAAGTTCAATCTCTTTGACATGGTTGGCCCCCATCTCTATCACTGCCATTTCATGCGCTTTGGTAATACCTAAAATAGTTAGAGGCACGCCGATATGGTTGTTCAGATTCCCTTGCGTAGCCACCGTATTAAATTGCTGCGACAGCACGGCGTTAATCAGCTCCTTGGTAGTGGTTTTACCATTGGTACCCGTCAATCCTACTACCGGAATAGTCAACCGGCGACGATGGTGGCGGGCAAGGTCTTGTAGTGCAGTCAACACATCATCCACCAATAAACATTTGTCGCTGGTTTGGTATTTCGGGTTGTCAATTACCGCGTACGCTGCGCCGGCTTGCAGGGCTTGTTGTGCGAAAGTATTGGCGTCGAACTTTTCACCTTTTAAGGCAAAAAATATGCTGCCCGGAGCGATCTTGCGCGTATCTGTTGTAATAACCGGGTGTTGTTGGTATAGATGGTATAGTTGTTCGGTGGTCATTTTTATATAATATTTTATAACGTTTGTCATTTTCGAGCATCGCGAGAAATCTATACAATGCTAAATTACGATCTCGTTATTCAAAAATCGCCATGTAGGATTTGTAGACATAATCAGGTCGGTTTTCTTTCTACTCCATTTCTTTATTTCCTTTTCGGGCTCAATTGCAAATTCAATGTTTGTAAAATGCTCGTAATGGATCAAATTACAACAGTGATACTTTCCTGCAAAACTATTTTTATTGCCTTTGTTTTGCTCGTGTTCAAAAATTCTTCTGCTTAAGTCATTGGTTACCCCGACATACAATGTTGTCTTAGTTGGGTTTGTTGTTATGTAGACATAAAAATTATAGTTCCACATTTTGCTTAGCGTGTGTATAGATCTCTCCCTTTGTCGAGATGACAAAGAGGAGTATTATATTACTATATTTTAAACCAAAATTATTCATTTCTGTTCATCCAGGCCAATACTGCTTTAATTTCGCCATAACTAAAGTCGGGGCCCAGTACTTCTTTAAGGGGCGCCAATCGCTCGGCACCATAGCTTTCAATAGCATCCTTTATTGCCGGGATCTTAGCCTCGGGCACTATGGCCAGTACGTCCAACTCGCGCGACGCTATAAAATAGGCCAGGTGGCTTTCAATGGTTGTAATGCTTAGCCCCCGCTCGGCGGCAATATCGGCAATGCTTTTATTTTGGCGAAATAGCGTCAAACTGTCGCGGCGTGTATCTGTACTGCGTGGTGCTGCCGGCTTTTCGGCTCTTGGTTTCCGCTCGCGCCTCCGGCCTTTAAGGGCAATCTTTGAACTTAAGCCTCTTTCGGCAGTAAAAGTGCTTATCGGCAGTAAAAACTCACGGCCGTAGCGTGCCAGTTTTACATCGCCGAAACCGGATATCAATCTTAACTCATTTAAGTTTTGCGGCAAGTAAGTGGCCATCTCAATTAAAGCAACGTCCGACAGGATCAAATAAGCCGGTACGTTTTCCAACACAGCAATGTCTCGACGTACGGTTTTGAGTGTCTCCAGCAAATCGTTTTCAAACGGCAGCTCTTCGGTAGCGCGGGTTTCCAGGGTTTGTGTGGCGATGAGCTGCACTTGCTCCCGGCCTTTCAGTACGGCTTCGCTTTTGTTGGTAAGTTGCAATACCGGGTATTCGCCGTCCGAAAACTGCAGGTAGCCTAACGCTACCAGCTCGCGCAGGTAGCGCTGCCAGTCGGCTTTGCT
>Ga0153956_1000219_pt1 | contig 72170 bp, 69 predicted proteins | sample TSFL040MetaG_FD_104704 | JGI IMG/M metagenome (GOLD analysis project Ga0153956, IMG submission 104704) | Attine ant fungus gardens microbial communities from Florida, USA - TSFL040 MetaG | ecosystem: Host-associated > Fungi > Mycelium > Unclassified | place: USA: Florida, Wekiwa Springs...
GGTGAAGCGGACTTCTGAACCTGAACCACACGAGAATCATAAACTTGCCAGTGTCCCTTTAATTCCGAAGGTCGCATCAAAGGTCGCCGCAAGGACATGCGAACTTCGGAATCGGGACACTAGCTCACCTGTTTGAGAAATGCGATCAGCGCTGCATTGATCTCGGCCGGACGCTCCTGCTGAATCCAGTGGCCGGCGCCATCGTGCGGGTCCGCAATCCGGCCGGCGAGGCGGCGGTCGTGCCGGGCTGCCTCGTGTTGTTTGCGCTGGCCCCAACTGTTAGAACGCACCATTCGGAACAGGGTTCATGACAGCCAGATTTTGCTCGCCCGACAGACGCCGGAGGTTCGCCTGGCGCGGCCTGCTTGTCACCGTCGTCGCCATGGCGGTTGCCGCCGGCGGTATCGCGTCGGCCGCCAACAACAGCGTTCAGGGTGCGAAGAAGGATGAAGGCTACGAGACCGATGCGCCGACGGCGATCCTGATCGAAGCCAGCAGCGGCAGCGTGCTGTTCGAGAAGAACGCCGATGAGCTTCGCGCGCCATCCAGCATGATGAAGCTGATGACCGTCGAGGTGGTGTTCAATGCCATCAGGAAGGGCGACATCAAGCTCACCGACGAATACGTCATCAGCGAGAACACCTGGCGCAAGGGCGGCGCGCCTGCCGGCGGATCGACCATGTTCGCCGAGATCCACAGTCACGTTTCGGTGGACGATCTCCTGCACGGCGCGATCGTTCAAAGCGGCAACGATTCCTGCATGGCGCTGGCGGAAGGCATCGCCGGGAGCGAGAGTGCTTTTGCGGAAAAGATGACCGCACGGGCGCGGGAGCTCGGCATGACGCGCTCGACCTTCGCCAACTCCAACGGCTTGCCCGATCCCGGCAACAAGATGACGGTCCGGGAGCTCGCGGGCCTCGCCCGCCACATCATCCTGACCTACCCCGATTTCTACAAGCTGTTCGGCGAACGTGAATTTACCTGGAACAAGATTCGGCAATTCAACCGCAATCCGCTGTTGACGACATTGGACGGAGCTGACGGCTTCAAGACGGGTTACACCAAGGAGGGCGGCTACGGCATGGTCGGGTCGGCTGTCCAGAACGGCACGCGGCTGATCGCCGTGGTGAACGGCCTTCCGAGCGCGGACGACCGCGCGGCGGCCGCCAAGAAAATGCTGGAATGGGGTTTCCGGAACTTTGAAGTCCGGACCCTGTTCGCCGCGAAACAGCCGGTCGGCTACGCCAAGGTGTTCGGCGGCACCGGCGGATCGGTTCAGGTCGCCGCGTCCGATCCGGTTCAGGTCATGGTGCAGAAGAACGGCAGCGACAAGCTGATCGCGCGGATCGTCTACAACGGGCCGGTACGTGCCCCGATCGCGCCGGGGCAGCCGATCGGCGTCGTCAAGGTGTGGCGCGGCAAGGAGATCGCGGTCGAAACGCCGGTGCACGCCATGGAGGCCGTCGGCGTCGGCTCGACGGCGCGCCGCGCGATGGACGGGGCGCTCGAACTTGTCATTTGGGCCGTGCGCTCGGGCGCTTCGAGGCTTTGATGAACGAGACAACGCTCAAAGCCGGCCCGCCGCGCGGGCGATTCATCACCTTCGAGGGTGGCGAAGGCTCCGGCAAGTCGACGCAAATCAGGATTCTCGCCGATCGTCTCGACGCCGCGAAGTTGCGGGCGATCGTCACGCGCGAGCCCGGCGGGTCGCCCGGTGCGGAAATCATTCGCCACCTTGTGCTGTCCGGGGTGGGAAAGCTGCTTGGCGGCGATGCCGAGACCTTGCTGTTCGCGGCGGCGCGGGACGACCACGTTCATACCGTCATCAAGCCCGCGCTGGAGCAGGGCGTCTGGGTGCTCTGCGACCGGTTCGCGGATTCGACCCGCGCCTATCAGGGGCGGTTGGGACATGTGTTGCCCGGCGTCCTCAATGCGATGGAACGCGTGACCATCGGCGATCTCAAACCCGACCTGACGGTGATCCTCGATGTCCCGGTCGACGTCGGAATGGCGCGTGCGGCCGCGCGCCGCGGCAGCGGTACGCCCGACCGCTTTGAAGCCGAGGACGTCGAATTTCACCGCAATCTTCGCGACGCCTATCGGGAGATCGCTGCGAGCGATCCGAAGCGCTGCGTTCTGATCGACGCCAACGGCGATGCCGACACAGTTGCCGCAAAGGTATGGGCGGCCCTGCGTGACCGCGTGCTGACCGGCGACACGGCAAGGGAAGTCACACGCGCATGACCGGCCGCTCGATACCGGCGGAGCCTGCGATCCCGCATCCGCGCGAAACGACGGAGTTCTTCGGTCATGGCGAGGCTGAACGCACGCTGCTGGACGCCTATCGAAGCGGCCGCATTCCGCACGCGTGGCTGATCGGCGGCGCCAGGGGAATCGGCAAGGCGACGCTCGCCTATCGCATGGCGCGTTTTGTGCTCGCACACGGCAATCCGGCTCTCCCCGAGGCGCAAAGCGCGGAAACGCTCGAACTCGACCGGGAGCACCCGGTCGCCCGCCATGTCGCGGCGGACACCCATGGCGGACTCCTGACGCTGGAGCGCACCCCCAACGACAAGGGCGTGATGCGCACGGTCATCAGCGTGGAGCAGACCCGGGAAACGATCGCCTTCTTCGGCTCGACGGCGGCGATCGGCGGCTGGCGGGTGTGCATTGTCGATACCGTCGACGAACTCAACCCCAACGCCGCCAACGCGCTGCTCAAGGTACTGGAGGAGCCACCGCGTCAGTCGCTGTTTCTGCTCGTCAGTCACGCGCCGGCCCGGGTGCTGCCGACGATTCAGTCGCGCTGCAGAAAGCTCGCGCTGCGGCCGCTGACGGTTGACGATGTGATCCGGGCGGCGGCGCAAGCGGCGGGAGTTGCGCCGAGTGACTTGTCGTTGCGGGAAGCCGCCGATGCGGCGGAAGGCAGCGTGTCGCGGGCGCTGGCCCTGCTCGGCGGCGGCGCGCTGAAACTTCATCAGCGGACGGCCGCGTTGCTGGACGGACTCCCGCAGGTCGATCCGCGCGAGCTTCATGCGCTGGGCGATGCGCTCGGCGGCAGCGATCGTGCCGCGCTCGGCGCTTTCGTCGATAGTGTGGATCGCTGGATCGGCGAGCGACTCCGCGCTGACGGGGCGAACGCCAATCTGGCCCGCCTTGCGCGGCTGGCGGAGGTATGGGAAAAGATCAGCCACGCCGCGCGCGAGACGGAAACCTATAATCTCGAGCGAAAACCGCTGGTTTTCTCGGTGTTCGGGCTTCTTGCAGAAGCAACCCGGTGAAGTGCACCGCTGGCGATCGTTCCCGACACTCCAGCCTGAATCAAAAGGAATTTGTGGTGGCTACCGCTAAGAAGAAACTGGCCAGGACGTCGCGCGTTGCCAAGGCGCGCAAATCGCGCCGCGCCGCCGCTGGCCGCACGTCGGCCGCGAAGAAGCGAAGCAAGAAGGCCGCCGCTCGGAAGGCCGCGAAGAAAGCCGCCAGGGCAGGCGCGAAAGCAAAAGCACGTACCGCGCCGACGAAAGCCAAAAAGGCGGCCAAGAAAACCGCGAAGAAGGCGGTCGCGCGCGCGGCCAAAAAGCCGGCCCCGAAAAAAACGGCCTCCCGGAAATCGGCAGCAAAGCAACCCGTGAAGCAGGTGAAGAAAGCCGCCAGGCCGGGGGCGCCGCGCCAATCGAGAGCCGCTGTCGCCACCGCGCCTGCCGCAGTCTCCCCGGCGCGCGCCGACACCTTCTACATCACCACGGCCATCGTTTACCCGAACGGCGCGCCGCATATCGGGCACGCCTATGAGGCGATCGCCACCGATGCGCTGGCGCGTTTCCAGAAGCTCGACGGCAAGGACGTGTTCTTTCTGACCGGCACCGACGAGCACGGCCAGAAAATGGTGCAGACGGCGCAACGCGAAAACATCACCGCGCTCGAGCTCGCCACCCGCAACGCCGACCTGCTGCGAAAGCTGGACGAGACGCTGAACATTTCGTTCGACCGCTTCATCCGCACGTCGGAGCCCGCGCACCATCGTTCTGTCCAGGAAATCTGGAAGCGCATGGAGGCGAATGGCGACATCTACCTGTCGAGCTACGCCGGCTGGTATTCGGTGCGCGACGAAGCCTACTACGCGGAGGACGAGACCGTCGTTGGCGAGGACGCCGTGCGGCGCGGGCCGCAGGGCACGCCGGTCGAATGGGTCGAGGAGAAGAGCTACTTCTTCAGGCTGTCCGCCTATCAGGACAAGCTGCTCGCGCTGTACGACAGCCAGCCCGATTTCATCGGGCCGGATTCGCGGCGCAATGAGGTCATGAGCTTCGTCAAGGGCGGCCTGAAGGATCTGTCGATCTCGCGCACCACCTTCGACTGGGGCGTCAAGGTGCCCAACGATCCCGAGCACGTCATGTATGTCTGGGTCGACGCGCTGACCAACTACATCACCGGCGTCGGCTTCCCGGACGAGAGCGACAAGAACTGGCGCTACTGGCCGGCCGACGTGCATATCATCGGCAAGGACATCATTCGCTTCCACGCCGTGTACTGGCCGGCCTTCCTGATGTCGGCGGGTATTCCGCTGCAGAAGCGGGTTTATGCGCACGGCTTCCTGTTCAATCGCGGAGAGAAGATGTCGAAGTCGGTCGGCAACGTCGTCGACCCCTTCAATCTCGCCGCGCAATACGGCGTCGATCCGATGCGCTACTTCTTCCTGCGCGAGGTGCCGTTCGGGCAGGACGGCAGCTACAACCACGAGGCCATCGTGGCGCGCATCAACGCCGACCTCGCCAACGATTTCGGCAACCTCGCGCAGCGTTCGCTGTCGATGATCGCGAAGCAGCACAATGGAATTCTGCCGGAGCCCGGCGACTTCAGCGACGCCGACAAGGCCATTCTCGCGCAAGCCGACGGCATGGTCGCGCTCGCGCGGGAGGCGATGCGGACGCAGCAGATTCATCAGGCGCTCAACGCGATCTGGGCCGTCGTCGCCGAAGCCAACCGTTATTTTGCCGGCGAAGCGCCGTGGGCGCTGGCCAAGACCGATCCGGCGCGCCAGAAGACGGTGCTGTATGTGACCGCGGAGGTCGTGCGCCAGATCGCGATCCTGGCGCAGCCGGCGATGCCGGCGGCGTGCGCGAAGATGCTCGATATTTTGGGCGTTCCCGTTGGCGAGCGGAATTTCGCGATGCTCGGCGGACACGTCCGCATCAGGCCGGGGACGACGTTGCCTGCGCCTGCGCCGGTGTTTCCGCGCTATGTCGAACCGTCGGCAGCCTGAGCCGTTGACCGCTAATGCTCGTCGATAGTCACTGTCATCTCGATTTTCCGGATTTCGCCGACGATCTCGATGGAATCGTCGCGCGCGCGGAAGCGGCCGGCATCGCGCGCATGGTCACGATCTCGACGCGCGTGCGCCGGATCGAGACGTTGCTGGCGATCGCGGCGCGGTTTCCGAACGTCTACTGTTCGGTCGGCACCCATCCGCATCAGGCCGACGAAGAGGACGGCATCTCCGCCGACGAGCTGATCGCACTCACGCAGCATCCCAAGATTGTTGCGCTGGGGGAGGCGGGGCTGGATTATTTCTATCAACACGGCTCGCCCGAGGCGCAGGCGCGCGGCTTTCGTGCCCATATCGCGGCGGCGCGCGCCACCGGCCTGCCGCTGGTCATCCATACCCGCGAGGCGGATGAGGATTGCGGCCGCATTCTCGACGAGGAAATGGCGAAGGGTGAATTTCGCGCGGTGCTGCATTGTTATACAGGCGGCCGTGAGCTTGCGATGAAGGCGGTCGCGCACGGATTGTATGTCGGCTTCACCGGTATCCTGACTTTCAAGAAATCCCAGGCGCTTCGCGATCTCGCGGCCGAACTGCCGGCGGACCGAATTCTGGTCGAGACCGACGCACCGTATCTCGCGCCCGGCAAATTCCGCGGCAAGCGCAACGAGCCGTCTTACGTCGTCGAAACCGCGAAGGTGCTGGCGGACGCGCGCGGCGTTTCGCTGGACGAGATATCGCGCCAGACCACCGAGAATTTCTTCCGGTTGTTCTCCAAGATCCCGCCCGGGGGGACCGCCGCATGACGATGACGCTGACCATTCTCGGCTGCGGTTCGTCCGCGGGCGTACCGCGTCCGGCGCTCGGCTGGGGCGTCTGCGATCCCAAAAATCCGAAGAACCGCCGGCGCCGTTGTTCGCTCATGGCCGAGCGCGTGTCGGAGCAGGGCACGACGCGCATCGTGATCGACACCTCGCCCGATCTGCGCGAGCAGTTGATCGACGCCGATGTCGACCACATCGATGCGGTGTTTCTCACCCACGAGCATGCCGACCAGACCCATGGCATCGACGATCTGCGCTCCGTGGTGCTGCACCAGCGCCGCCGGATTCCGGTGTACCTCAATCAATCGACATCCAGGGATATCCTGTCGCGATTTTCGTATTGCTTCGTGTCGCCCGAAGGCAGCGACTACCCGCCGATCCTCGAACGGCGCGACATCGAGGCGGGTGAAAGCCGAACCATCGACGGCAAGGGCAGGGCGCTGACGCTAACCGCGTTTCTGGTGCAGCACGGCAGGATTCCCGCGCTCGGCTACCGCATCGGAAACGCCGCCTATACGCCGGACCTGAACGATATCCCGCCCGAAAGCTGGGCGGCCCTCGAAAATCTCGACCTGTGGATCGTCGATGGCCTGCGCTACGCGCAGCATCCCAGCCATTTCAGCGTGTCGGATGCTCTCTCGTGGATCGAACGCTTCAAGCCGAAGCGTGCCGTCATCACCAACATGCACTCCGATCTGGATTATGAGGTGCTGCGGCACAAGCTGCCCGATCATGTGGTGCCGGGTTACGACGGGATGCGGCTGGATATCGAATAGCTTAGCCGTGTTACGGCGGCGTCATCCCTGCACAACGGCTTCGCCGTTGTCGCGGGAGATGCGAGCGAAGCGAGTCTCGAAGGATCGTCGTCGTCCTTCGAGGGGCGCTGAAGAAGCGGCTACCTCAGGGTGACGGCAACCGGGCCAGTCTCCGTCACGCCGAAATCGCCTTCGCCGAACTGACCTGATCGCGCAGCAGGAATTTCTGGATCTTGCCGGTCGAGGTTTTCGGGATGATGCCGAACACCACGGCTTTCGGCGTCTTGAAACCGGGCATGTGATCGCGGCAATAGCCGATGATCTCCGCCTCGGTCGCCCGCGCGCCATCTTTCAGTTCGACGAAGGCGCAGGGCACCTCGCCCCATTTCGGGTCGGGCTTGGCGACCACGGCCGCGAACAGCACGGCCGGGTGCTTGTAGAGGATGTCTTCCACTTCGACCGAGGAAATGTTCTCGCCGCCGGAGATGATGATGTCCTTGGAGCGGTCCTTGATGATGACGTAGCCCTTGTCATCCAGCACGCCCAGATCGCCGGTATGAAACCAGCCGCCGGCAAAGGCTTCCCTGGTCGCATTCTCGTTCTTGAGATACCCCTTCATCACGATGTTGCCGCGGAACATGACCTCGCCGATGGTCTCGCCATCGCGCGGCACCTCGCGCATGGTTTCGGGATCGAGGACCGTGACCGCTTCCTGCAGCGGATAGGGTACGCCCTGCCGCCGCTTGAGCTGGGCGCGCCGGTCGGCGGGAAGGGCGTCCCAGCCCGGCTGTTCGGCACAGACCGATGCGGGTCCGTAAACCTCGGTCAGCCCGTAGACGTGGGTGAGCTTGATGCCGATGTTTTCCGCGCCCTCGAGCACGGCGACCGGCGGCGCAGCCCCCGCGATCAGACCCACGACCGGACGCGCGGACTTACCCTTGGGCGCACCGGGTGCGTTGATCAGGGTGTTGTAGACGATGGGAGCGCCGCACATGTGCGTGACGCCGTGCTTCGGGATCAGTTCGAAGATTTTTGCAGGATCGACCTTGCGCAGACACACATTGACGCCTGCGGTCGCGGCAACTGTCCATGGGAAGCACCAGCCGTTGCAGTGGAACATCGGCAGCGTCCAGAGGTACGACGGATGCTGGCCCAGCCCGCCCGCCAAAATGTTGCTGACGGCATTGAGGTAGGCGCCGCGGTGATGGGTGACGACGCCCTTGGGATTGCCCGTGGTGCCCGACGTATAGCTCAGCGCGATCGCGTCCCATTCGTCCTGCGGCGGCACGGCGGCGAAGGCCGGATCGCCCGCCGCCACGGCCGCCTCGTATTCGATCCCGCCGATCCGCCGGCCGCCCGCAAAGGCCGCATCGTCGACATCGATCACGAAGGGTTTTGGGCCGCTCATCAGCGCCAGCGCCTCGGCGATCACGCCTGAGAATTCCGGATCGACCAGAACGACCTTGGCGCCGCCATGGTCCAGCATGAAGGCGAGGGAGGCCGCCTCGAGGCGGATATTGAGCGCGTTGAGAACCGCACCGGTCATCGGGACCGCGAAATGGGCTTCGTTCATGGCGGGGATGTTCGGCAGCATTGCCGCGACGGTATCGCCACGCCCGATGCCCCGCCCCGCGAGATACGAGGCAAAACGCCGGCAGCGCGCGTAGGTCTCAGCCCAGGTAAAGGCGCGCCCCTCATAGACCGCACTCGGCAGGTCGGGGTAGACCGCGGCGCTTCGCTCCAGGAAGCTCAACGGCGATAGCGGCACGAAATTGGCGGGGGTTTTGTCGAGGCCGACGTTGTATTGATTTTCGCGCATATCCATTACCATTCAATGTCTTGCAAAGACTTGCTCGACTCTTGGCTTTGATTCATCGCGAGATGGAGTCGAATTTACCCGCAAGTCCCGATTATTTCAGGAATCCAATCGAAATCCACGGGACCGCCGCAACCACGATCAGTCCGACCAGCAGCGCCAGCATGTAGCCCAGAATTGGCCTGATGCCCTCGGCCGGATCGACGCGGCCGATGGCGCAGGCCGCATAATAACCCACGCCGAACGGCGGTGCGAACAGGCCCATGCCCATGGCGAGGATGATGATCATCGCATAGTGGACCTCATGCACCCCGACCGCTTTGGCGATGGGAAACAGCAGCGGGCCGAACAGCACAATGGCCGGAATGCCTTCCAGCACGCTGCCGAGGATCGTGAAGGCCACGATCGACACCGCGATGAAGGTCGCGCTGCCGCCGGGCAAGCCGGTCATCGCCGCCGCCAACGCCCGCGAGAAGCCGGACTGCGTCAGTCCCCAGGCCATGCCGGTCGCTGTTCCGATAATCAGCAGGATCGCCCCGGACAGCGAGGCCGTCTCGATCAGCATGGGGAGCAGCCGCCGCCAGTCGAATTGCCGATAGAGCAACAGGCCCGCCAGAGCGGCGTAGACGATGCCGATGGTCGATACTTCGGTCGCCGTCGCGACGCCTTCGACGACGGCAGCCCGGATCACGAATGGCAGCGCCAGCGCGGGCAGGGCGATGACGAACGTCCGGGCGATCTCGCCGATCCCGGTCCGTTTGACGTGGCTGAGATCCTCGTGGCGATACCGCCACCACACCAGCGCCGACAACGTGATCGCCAGCACGACGCCGGGCAGCAACCCGCCGGTAAACAGTGCGGCGATCGATACGCCCGTGACCGAGCCGATGGTGATGAGCACGAGGCTCGGCGGGATGGTTTCGGTCTGTGCGCCGGTCGCGGCGAGCAGGGCGATGAGATCGCCTCCTTTGGCCCCCCGTTTCTTCATCTCCGGAAACAGCACCGGCGCAATGGCCGCCATATCCGCCGCCTTGGAGCCGGAAATGCCCGATACGAGATACATCGCGCCCACCAGCACGTAGTGCAGGCCGCCGCGCACGTGGCCGAGCAGGCTCGCCAGGAACGCCACCATGGCGCGCGCCATTCCGGTCATCTCGATCAGCAGTCCGAGAAAGACGAACAGGGGGACGGCGAGCAGGATGAGGTGGCTCATGCCCTCGTCCATCCGGCCGACCAGCACCATCAGCGGTGTCCGCGTCGTCAATGCCAGATAGCCGAAGATGGCGAGGCCGAATCCGAACGCGATCGGTACGCCCGCGAACACGCAGAATCCTGCGACGCCGACGAAGAAGATCACGAGGTTCAGGTTACCCAGCGGCCGCAGCCAAGGCTGCAGCAGCCAGAATGCGAGAACAATGACGGCGACGGTGGCGGCCGCGCCGAACAGGGTGCGGAGATTGCCGACGCTGGCCAGCCGCAGCAGCGCGAAAACGGACATCAAACCGATGCCGATGGGCAGCGCCGCCGCCCGCCACATGTTGGAAATCTGCAGCGCCGGCGTCGTGATGTAACTCTCCTCATAGGCATAGTCCCATGAGGGGTGGGCGATCAGCAGCAGGAACGCCAAGGCCCCGCAGGTGGCGATCGCGTCGAGAAACGCCCGTTGCGGAGGTGTCGCGTTTGCCACCAGCGCCGTCATGCGCATATGCTCGCCGCGGCGGAACGCCACGACCGCGCCCAGCATCGCAAGCCAGAGGAACAGGATCGAGGCCAGTTCGTCCGACCAGATCAGCGGCTGGTGCAGCGCGTAGCGAAACACGACGCCCGCGAACAGCACGACGATCTCGGCCACGACAAGCACCGCGGCCGGGATTTCGACGAGATATCCGAGAAACGTGTCCAGCGACGTTGCAAGCGAGCGCCGGCGCGGAAAGACCGTTTCCGCGCCAGCCGCCGGCTCGCTGACTTCGGCGTGAGCCATCTCGCTCCCCCAGAGCCTTTCCCGCTTCCGATGGACTCGGAAGCGGGGCTCCATGATTTTGATGTGACGCGCTTTCCTCACGCGAACCGGTATCCACTTCGCTCGAAAACGCTATCGATCGCCCGCGGGCAGGCGGTCAGGCCAGCTTGCCGACCGATTTCTCGAGCAATGACCAGGCGTGCTCGCCGTATTTGCCCTTCCATTCGGAATAGAAGCCGGCGGAGCGCAGCTTGTCGCGGAACGGCGCGACCTCGGGCTGATTGAAGACCAGGCCCTTGCCCTTGAGGTCGGCCATGACCGTGGCGTTGAGCTTTTCGGTATCGGAGCGCTCCTTGACCGCCGCGGCGTTGACGTTCTTCGCCACGATGGCGCGGATGTCGGCAGGAAGCGCCTCCCATGCGCGGCGGTTGGCCAGGAACCAGAAGCCGTCCCACATGTGGTTGGTCAGCGAGCAGTATTTCTGAACTTCATACAGTTTTGCCGTCGAGATCAGCGCGAGCGGATTTTCCTGGCCTTCGACGACCTTGGTCTGCAACGCCGAATAGACCTCGTTGAAGTTGATCGAGGCGGGCGAGGCGTCGAACGCCTTGAACATCGAAGTCCAGAGCGGCGACACCGGCACGCGGATCTTGAAGCCCTTGAAGTCGCCGGGGCCGTTGATCGGCTTGGTCGAGGACGTGACCTGGCGGAAACCATTGTCCCAGATCTTGTCCATGACCTCGAGGTTGGCCTTGCGGATTTCACCCCGCACATAGGCGCCGAGATCGCCATCCATGGCCTTCCAGACCGTGGGATAATCCGGGAACGCGAAGCCGATGCCGTTGATCGACGCCGCCGGCACCAGCGTCGACAGGATCAGGCCCGACAGCGTGAAAAACTCGATTCCGCCGGAGCGGATCTGGCTCAGCATGTCGGTGTCCGAACCGAGCTGGTTATTCGGGAAAATCTGCAGGTCGACACGTCCGTGGGTCTCGGTCTTGATCGCTGCCGACATCTCCTTGGCGCGGATATTCATTGGATGCGAGTCCGGCAGGTTATTGGCGTATTTGTAGGTGAATTCGGCCTGCTGGGCGCGCGCCACGAACGGCGCTCCGATGCTGCCGAGGACGGCCGACGCCGCCGACGCCTTCAACATTGTACGACGCGAGAAACCCATCTGAACCGTCTCCTTGACGTTTGTTGTTGTTTGCAAGTCCACCATACGGACTGCGCAGCGTCTGGTCATCATTCAACGGCCGCCGGGTCAAGGTCTTCGCTCAAATAACCTGTGCCGCCAATTGGCGGTTGGCCGTAAGAGTTGGCCGCGGGACAATGCGATACGGGAACGAGGCCCGACGTCGAATATCCGTGTTTGGGAGACGCCATCTTGCGGCCAAGCCGGAACAATCGACCATAAGCCGTTGCCGATCCTGCTATAAATTATATTCCATAATATACCTTATGCGAATCATCGATATGGCGACCCGATAGCGAGGCCGGCACTCTCCGGTCTCGGATTGTCAGTTTTGCGCCAGCCCGTGACGACGATTTCAGCGCCCCTTGAAGCCGGGCTTGCGCCGGCCGAGAAACGCCGCGACGCCTTCCCTGTGATCCTCGGTCAGGCTCGCCAGCGCGAACTGGTCGACGTCCATGTGGCTGGCGAGATCGTCCAGCGCGTGCGTCAGACGGTTCACGGTGAGCTTGGTCATCGCGACCGAGATCGGCGGCTGCTCTGCGACTTTCGCGGCCAGCGCCATGGCGACGTCAAAGGCCTTGCCGGGATCGGCCACCTCCTCGATCAGACCCCAATCGCGGGCCTCAGTCGCCGAGATGCGGTCGCTGGCCAGGATCACGGCCTGCTTGGTGCGCGCCGGTCCCATCAGATGCAGCATGCGCGGCACGCTCTGCCAGCTCATGTTCATGCCAAGGCCGATCTCGGGCACGCGCATGTGGGCGTCGCGCGCCATCACCCGAAAATCGAGCGCGACCGCCAGCGCCACGCCGCCACCGATGCAAAAGCCTTCGATCGCGCCGATGGTGATCTGCTCCATGTCCTGCCAGGCGCGCGACAGCCGCGGCCCGAGCTTCAGGTGCCGCCGCAGCGAACCGATATCCATGGTGGCGCGGGAGCGGCCCTCGGGGTCTTTCAAATCGAAGCCGGCGCTGAAAGCCTTGGGGCCGCCGGTCAATACCACGACCGAGGTGCCGGCATCGTCCTCGAAACCACGGGCGGCGTCGGTCAACTGGCGCAGGGCGTCCGGCGACAGCGCATTGACGTTGTCGCCGCGGTCGAAGCGAACGACCGCGATGCGGCCCTCCGGCCCGAGACCTTTTTCAATTTGAACGAAACTTTGCACTGTCCGCCTCTCCGTGTTTGGCCGGGAAGCCTAGCCGAAAAATCGCGTCGCGGCGCGCGCTAACCGCCGATCAGGGTTGCTCTCGACATCCCCCGAATCTTGCGCCTATCCTCGGGCCATGACCGATCACGACCATGACCATTCGCACGACCGTCACCACGATCATTCGGAGCTGTCGGAACTCGAGCTGCGGGTGCGCGCGCTCGAAACGATCCTGACCGAAAAAGGCTATGTCGAGCCTGCCGCGCTCGACGCCATCATCCAGGCTTACGAGACAAAAATCGGCCCCCACAACGGCGCGCAGGTCGTCGCCAAGGCCTGGACCGATCCCGCGTTCAAGAAGGCCCTGCTCGCCGATGCGAGCGAGGCCGTCGGTACGCTCGGCCATGTCGGCCGCACCGGCGATCATCTGGTTGCGGTCGAGAATACGCCGCAACGGCACAACATGGTCGTGTGCACGCTGTGCTCCTGTTATCCCTGGGAAATGCTGGGCCTGCCGCCGGTCTGGTACAAGGCGGCGCCCTATCGTTCCCGCGCCGTGAAGGATCCGCGCGGCGTGCTCGCCGACTTCGGCATCACCCTGCCCGAAGACATGGAAATCCGGGTCTGGGATTCGACCGCCGAGACGCGTTTCCTCGTACTGCCGGTGCGGCCCGCAGGCACCGAAGGCTGGAGCGAGCAGCAACTTGCCGCATTGGTGACGCGCGATTCCATGATCGGCACGGGCTTTCCGAAAACACCGGGCGCACCGTCATGAACGGCGTGCACGACATGGGCGGCATGGACGGTTTTGGCAAAGTCGAGCCGGAACCGAACGAGCCGGTGTTCCACGAGACCTGGGAAGGCCGTGTCATGGCGATGACGCGCGCGATGGGGGCCGCCGGCGCGTTCAATATCGACGTGTCGCGGTTTTATCGCGAGTCGTTGAAGCCGACGGTCTATATGACCAGCTCCTACTACCAGAAATGGTTTCTCGCGCTGCAGGACTCGCTGGTTGCGCGCGGGTACATCAACGACGCGGAAGTGAAGCAAGGTCACGCCGCCGCACCGGCCAAGGATCTCAAGCGCGGCCCGTTCAAGCTCGACGATGTCCAGCGGGTCATGACGCGCGGCAGTTTCGCGCGCACCGCGCAAGGTCCGGCCAAATTCAAGCCGGGCGATCGCGTGCGTGCGAAGAATATCAACCCGGTGACGCATACGCGCCTGCCCCGCTACGTGCGCGGTCATGTCGGGGTCATCGAACGCCTTCACGGCACTCACGTCTTTCCCGATACGGCCGCAAACGACGCCGGCGAACATCCGCAATGGCTTTACACCGTGGTGTTCGACGGCGCCGAGCTGTGGGGGGCCGACGGCGATCCCACGGTGAAAGTCTCGATCGACGCCTTCGAGCCCTACCTCGAGCTTGTGTGATGGATCAGGCTGCGGCGCGCAAGGCGACGACGGAAGTCCCGAGCATACCGCGCGATGCGGAGGGGCCGGTGTTTAACGAACCCTGGGAAGCGCAGGCTTTCGCCATGGCGTTGACGCTGCATGACCGCGGCGTCTTCACATGGCCGGAATGGGCGGCGGCACTGGCCGCCGAGATCAAGCGCGCGCAGGCCGCCGGCGATCCCGACACCGGCGAGACCTATTATCGGCACTGGCTCGCGACGCTCGAAGGATTGGTCGCGACCAAGGGCATCAGCACACGCGAAACGTTACATCGCTATCGCGACGCCTGGGATCACGCGGCCGATCGTACGCCGCACGGACAGCCGATCGTGCTGAGGCCGGACGATTTTCGCTAGGCCGCCCGCGCTGCAAACTCCCGCCAGCCCTTTGCGCGCAACTGGCACGCCGGGCATTCGCCGCAGCCGTACCCCCAGTCATGTCGCGCGCCGCGTTCGCCGAGATAGCAGGTGTGGGAATGCTCGCGGATCAGGTCGACCAGCCCCGCTCCGCCGAGTTCGCTGGCCAATCCCCACGTCGCCGCCTTGTCGAGCCACATCAGCGGCGTATGCAACTGGAACGGCTTGTCCATGCCGAGTTGAAGCGCTTTCTCCAGCGCCTTGATCGTGTCGTCGCGGCAGTCCGGATAGCCGGAATAATCCGTCTCGCACATGCCGCCGACGATGTCCGTGATGCCGCGCCGGTAGGCCAGCGCGGCCGCAAACGTCAGAAACACCAGATTGCGGCCGGGGACGAACGTGTTGGGCAATCCGCCCTCGCCCATTTCGATGGCCACGTTGCGCGTCAGCGCGGTATCGGAAATGTCTGCCAGTGTCGGGATCGCGACGGTATGGTTGTCGCGGAGCTTTTGCGTCCACTCCGGGCGTAACGTTTTCATGCCATCCAGCAACCGCTGCCGGCAGTCCAGTTCGATGGCGTGGCGCTGGCCGTAGTCGAATCCCAGCGTCTCGACATGGGCAAAGCGCTGCAACGCCCAGGCAAGGCATGTGGCGGAATCCTGCCCGCCCGAAAAGAGCACCAAGGCTGCGTTGGTTTTGTGCCGATCGCTCACGGGCTCGCCTTAGCACTCCCGGCCCCGATCGCCAATGGGAACGAACGCCAGTATTTTGCTGGGCCGTCCGCCCATCGTGCGGCATAGAAGGCTTCGTCACGATTCAGCCTTCGGTGCGCCATGACCCCTTCCCGCGACATTTCACGCCTGATCGAGATCATGGCGCAACTGAGAACACCCGGCACCGGTTGCCCCTGGGATTTGGAGCAGACATTCGCAACGATCGCGCCCTACACCATCGAGGAAGCCTACGAAGTCACGGACGCGATTGCGCGCAATGATCCGATCGACCTCTGCGACGAACTCGGCGATCTCCTGTTGCAGGTCGTGTTTCACGCCCGCATGGCCGAGGAGCAGAACGCGTTTTCCTTCGGCGACGTGGTCGAAGCGATCACGCGAAAGATGATCCGGAGGCACCCGCACGTGTTCGCGGACAGCTCGGGCCATATCGCGCCGTCGGACGTGAAAGGCACGTGGGAGCGCATCAAGGCCGAGGAAAAGGCCGAACGCGCCGCGCGCAAGCCAGTGACGGAGACGACCGCTTCAGGCTTGCTTTCGAATATCAGGGCCGGCCAACCGGCGCTCGTGCGGGCCTTGGCCTTGCAGCGCAAGGCCTCGACGGTCGGATTCGACTGGAACGATCCCCGTGCGGTGCTGGACAAAATTCGCGAGGAGGCCGACGAGATCGAGGCCGCGCTCGATCGCGGCGACAAATCCGAGATCGGATCGGAGACCGGCGATCTCATGTTCGCGCTGGTCAACCTCGCGCGTCATGTCGACGCCGATCCCGAAGCGGCCCTGCGCGGAACGAATGCAAAATTCGAGCGGCGGTTTGCCTACATCGAGCAGGCGCTGGCTGCGAAGGGTCGCCCACTTGAAAGCGCGTCACTTGCCGAAATGGACGCGCTGTGGAACGAGGCGAAGGAAAAGGAGAAACCCGTTTCGCGTACACCACCGTCATCCTGAGGAGCCGCGCGTTTTTGCGCGGCGTCTCGAAGGATGGGCTGAGTCAGATCTCGCATCCTTCGAGGCGCGCAAGGGCGCGCACCTCAGGATGACGAGATCTTCCAGCTTACATGCCCGTCTGGCTGATGAACTTGGTGTTGAGATAAGCCTCCATCGCCTCGGTGCCGCCTTCGGAGCCGTAGCCGGAATCCTTGACGCCACCGAACGGATTTTCCGGCATGCCCAAACCGACATTGTTGATGGCCACCATGCCGCTTTCGATCGCGGCGCCGATGGCGGTCGCGGTCCTGGTCGAGCTCGTGAAGGCGTAGGACGCGAGACCGTACGGCAGCCGGTTGGCCTCTTCCGCCACCTCGTCGAAGGTCGTGAACGGCGAGATCAGCGCCAGCGGACCGAACGGCTCCTCGTTCATGGCACGGGCATCCTTCGGCACGTCGGTCACGACGGTCGGCTCATAGAAATAGCCCTTGTTGCCGACGCGGTGTCCCCCGGTCGCGAGCTTGCCGCCCTTGCCGACCGCGTCCTGCACAAAGCTCTCGATGGCGGTGACGCGGCGCGGATTGGCAAGCGATCCCATTTTCGAATCGGCATCGAGGCCGTTGCCGACCTTGATGGCCTTGGCGGCCTCCGTGAACTTGCCGACAAAATCCTTGTAGACCTTGTCCTGCACCAGAAGGCGCGTCGGCGCGATGCAGACCTGTCCGGCGTTGCGGAATTTCGCACCCGAGATGATCTGCGCGGCACTCGCGATGTCGGCGTCGTTGAACACGATCGCAGGCGCGTGTCCGCCAAGCTCCATCGTCGCGCGCTTCATGTGCAATCCGGCCAGCGCCGCGAGCTGCTTGCCGACCGCGGTCGAACCGGTGAACGACATCTTGCGGATGATCGGGTGCGGGATCAGATACTCGGAGATTTCAGCGGGAACGCCGAATACCAGGTTGATGACGCCGTCGGGGACGCCGGCATCGACGAACGCGCGAAGCAACTCGGCTGGAGACGCCGGAGTTTCCTCGGGCGCTTTGACGATGATCGAGCAGCCCGCGGCGAGTGCCGCGGACAATTTGCGGCAGACCTGATTGATCGGGAAATTCCACGGCGTGAAGGCCGCGACCGGACCGACCGGCTCTTTCACCGCGATCTGGTAGATGCCGGGTCCGCGTGCCGGAATCAGCCGGCCGTAAGCGCGACGCGTCTCTTCGGCAAACCATTCGATCACGTCGGCGGCCGCCAGCGTCTCGATCTTCGCTTCGGCGAAGACCTTGCCCTGCTCCATGGTCATCAGGGTCGCGATCTTGTCGGCGCGCTCGCGCATCAGGGCGGCCGCCTTGCGCATCACCTTGGCCCGCTCGTACGGCGCAACCGCACGCCAGACCTTGAAGCCTTTTTCCGCGGCGGCAAGTGCTTCATCGAGATCGGACTTGTCGGCATGGGCGACGGTGCCGATCTTCTCCTCGGTCGCCGGGTTCACAACGTCGATCGTTTTGTTGGACGTGCTGGCGCGCCACTTACCATTGATCAGCAGCGATGTATTTTGATAGCTCACGGCGCTCTCCCTGCAATGTTCATGCGATCGATTGACCGGCATGGAATAGTGCCGCGGTATCGCCGGTCAAGTCATTCCTGCGCGACCCTGCTTTGCGGGGATTGGGGCAAGGCGGCGCAAGGCGGCATCAGAAAGGGTGCGGTGTCGCGTCGTAGCGGCTGACAACGATATCGCGCTTGGTTTCGTCGACGCGCACGGTCATGTCGTAACGCTCTCCGTGCAGCTCTTTCGCCAGCACTTCCGAATTGCGATGCAGCCAGCTGACCGCCGCGCCATCCGAGGCGTCGACCGACAGGTCCAGCGTGGTGCGCATCGCCGCCAGCCGATCCTCGATTGCCGCCAGGAGCGTATCGATTCCTTCGCCGGTCTCGGCCGAGACCAGGAAGCACGGCACGTCGGCGGACCGGCGTGCGGCGATATTTTCCAGATTTTCGCGCTGGTCGGCATCGAAGCGGTCGATCTTGTTCCAGACCTCGAGAATGGGCGCGCCGTGCCCGGGATCGATGTCGAGCTGGCGCAGCACCGCCTCGACATCGTGCTGCTGGGCTTCCGCGTCCTCGTGCGAGATGTCGCGAACATGGAGGATCACGTCCGCTTCCATGACCTCTTCCAACGTCGCGCGGAACGCCGCGACAAGCTGGGTCGGCAGGTTGGAGATGAACCCGACGGTATCGGACAGCATGGCCTTGCCGCCGTGCGGCAGGGTCAGCGCGCGCAGCGTCGGATCGAGCGTCGCGAACAGCATGTCGGCGGCTTGAACGTCCGCGCGCGTCAGGCGATTGAACAGCGTGGATTTACCGGCGTTGGTATAGCCGACCAGGGCGACCACGCGATATGGCACGCGCTGCCGTCCGGCACGATGCAGCCGGCGCGTCGCCTGCACCTTCTTCAGTTCGTTTTCCAGCCGCGTAATGCGGTCGCCGATCAGGCGGCGGTCGGCTTCGATCTGGGTTTCGCCGGGCCCGCCCATGAAACCGAAACCGCCGCGTTGCCGCTCGAGATGGGTCCAGGATCGGACCAGCCGGCTGCGCTGGTAATTGAGATGCGCAAGTTCGACCTGAAGCGCGCCTTCCTTGGTTTTCGCGCGACGTCCGAAAATCTCGAGAATGAGGCCCGTTCGATCGAGCACCTTGGTGCTCCAGGCCTTCTCCAGGTTGCGCTGCTGGATCGGCGACAGCGCGCAATCCATCACCACCAGATCGGCGCCGTGGGCGGCGATCGGCCCTGTGAATTCCTCGACCTTGCCCTTGCCGAGATAGGTCGCAGGCCTGATCTCGCCGACGGGGGCGATGATCGCCTCGGCAACGTCGAGATCGATTGCGCGCGCGAGGCCCGCGGCCTCGTCCAGCCGGGCTTCGGGATTGCGCACGGCACCGCCCTGCGACGCGTCGATGTCACGTCGCATGCGCAGATAAGGGCCGATGACGACCACCCGCCCCGTCGGTTTGCCCTGCATCGACCGCGGACGGTCGATGCCCCCCTCAATGCTTCGGGGTTCCAATCAGAAAACTTTCAAACTCTTGCTCAAACGGAAGCGTCCTCGCCACCTTCGAACAACTGGATCGGGGCGCCCGGCATGATGGTCGAGATCGCATGCTTGTAAACAAGCTGCGAATGCCCGTCGCGCCGGAGCAGCAGACAGAAATTGTCGAACCATGTGACAATTCCCTGCAGCTTGACTCCATTCACCAGAAAGATCGTCAGAGGCGTCTTGGTTTTTCGAACGTGATTGAGGAAGGTGTCTTGTAGGTTTTGTGCGCGGTCTGCCGCCATTGTTGTTATCCCGCAGTTTGGCTTTGCGTTTTTTATCGCGCCGGGTGCGGCTCTCTGCGGAGCGTCCCCCGGCTGCCGAACCCCCTGAGATCCCCCTCGCGGGGCTTCGGCGGCTCAATTAGAGGGCAGAGCCGGGTGTTAAGCAAGCCAGTTCCGGCCACAGGCCGGCCAGGATACCCAAAAACTTCAGGAAAATGCCGAAAACCGGTGAAATTCTTCACGAAGCCGCCTGGCGATCCCGCCGGGCTGGCCGTTTCCAATCGCCTGGCCATCGATCGCAACGACCGGCATGACGATCTGGGAGGCGGAGGTGACAAAAGCCTCCGTCGCCTCAAGAGCTTCCGCTCGCGTGAACGGGCGTTCTTCCAGCTTGATCTGGAGCGCCGCCATCACCTCCATCAGCACGGCCCGGGTGATGCCGGCCAAAATGCCATGATCCGCCGAGCGGGTCACGACGCGGCCGTCCCGGGTCACGATCCAGGCATTGCTCGAGGCACCTTCGGTCACGAAACCGTCGTTCCCGACGTACCAGGCCTCGTAAGCCCCCTTCTCGCGGGCCTCCTGCTTCGCCAGCACATTGGGCAGCAGCGACACCGACTTGATGTCCACGCGCGGCCAGCGGTTTTCCGGCACGGTGATGACCTTGATGCCGGTCGCGGCCGTCTGCTGGTTCTTCTCGTAGTTGAGCGAGCGTGCGGTCACGACGACGCTCGGCTTCACCGCGATGAGCGGGAATGCATGATCGCGCCGGGCAACTCCGCGCGTCACCTGGAGATAAACCAGCCCGTAGGTCACGCGGTTGCGCCTGACCACCTCGTGCATGACCACCGCGAGCGCCGACAGCGGCATCGGCTCGGCAATTCGCAATTCGTGCAGCGATCGTTGCAACCGCGCCGTATGCCGGGGGAAATCCACCAGCCGCCCGCCGCGCACTTCGCAAACCTCGTAAACGCCGTCGGCGAACTGATAGCCCCGATCCTCGACGTTGACGCAGGCTTCGCGTAACCCGCGATACTGGCCGTTGACATAAGCAATCCGCGACATCCGAAGACCCCGGCTTCCTGTTGACGATGGTTCAGTTGACGCCGAGGGCTTTCAGCTTGCGATGCAGCGCCGAGCGCTCCATGCCGACGAATTCGGCGGTTCGCGAAATGTTGTTTGAGAAGCGGCTGATCTGGGCGATCAGATAGTCGCGCTCGAAAACCTCGCGCGCCTCGCGCAACGGCAGACCCATGATGTGTTCGCCGTTGACGCCGGTCGGCATCGCCGGAACCATCGAGCCGACATCCTGCGGCAGCATATCCGCGGTGATAATCACCTCCGGGCCGCCGCCGGCCAGAATCATCACGCGTTCGACGTTGTTGCGGAGCTGACGGACGTTGCCGGGCCAGACATGCGATTGCAGCACGGCCATGGCGTCGTCACCGATCTTGCGTCTGGGCAGACCGCTCGCCGCGGAAATCTGGTCCATGAAATAGTCGATGAGCTCGGGAATATCCTCCCGGCGCTCGGAGAGCGGCGGAACCCGGATCGGCACGACGGACAGCCGATGGTAAAGATCCTCACGGAAACGGCCCGTCGCAATCTCCTCCTCGAGATTGCGTGCGGTCGACGAGATGATGCGCACGTCGACGTTGATCTTGGCCGTGCCGCCGGAGCGCTGGAACGTTTGATCGACCAGCACACGCATGACCTTGTTCTGGGTTTCGCGCGGCATGTCGCCGATCTCGTCGATGAACAGCGTGCCGCCATGAGCTTCTTCGAGAGCGCCGGCCTTGCGCGGGTGCTGACCGTCCGTCTGTTCGACGCCGAACAATTCAAATTCCATTCGTTCAGGCGTGATGGCCGCCGCGTTGATGACGACGAACGGGCCTTCCGCGCGGCCCGACTGGTTGTGGAGGTTACGCGCAGCCAGTTCCTTGCCCGCGCCGGACGGACCGACAATCATGATGCGGCTGTTGGCTTTCGCCGCGCGCTCGATGGTCTGGCGCAACTGGTTCATGCAGGCCGACCGGCCGACCAGCGAACTCGCGGTGGACGTGAGCTGTTTCAGCTCCTTGACCTCGCGCTTGAGGCGCGAGGTTTCGAGGGCGCGTGTCGCCACCAGAATCAGGCGGTCGGATTTGAACGGCTTTTCGATGAAATCGTAGGCGCCGCGCTTGATCGCCGCGACGGCGGTCTCGATGTTGCCGTGCCCTGAAATCATGACGACCGGCATGTCGGGGTTGGTCTGCTTGATCTTCTCGAGCAGTTGCAGACCGTCGAGCTTGCTGCCCTGCAACCAGATGTCGAGGAATACCATGTGGGGACGCCGGGCCGATACCTCCGCAAGCGCCTGATCGCTGTCACGCGCCGTCCGTGTCGTGAACCCCTCGTCCTCGAGAATGCCCGCAACAAGATCGCGAATATCCGCCTCGTCGTCGACTATCAGAATGTCATGTGCCATGGGTGGTGTCTGCCTTGTCAGTTGCTGCTTGCAACCTCGGTCTTCGTTTGAATGCCGGTCGTGGTATCGCCGTTTGTCGCGCCATCGCCCCCATTGGTTTCAGCATTTGGCGCGCGGCCGGATACGGCAAACCGCAGTCGCATCCAGGCCCCCCGCGCATCCGGCCGTATCGCGGAAGCATCGTTGAGTTCGAGCCTTCCGCCGTGGTCTTCCAGCACGCGGCCGACGATCGCCAGACCGAGGCCGGTGCCCTTTTCGCGTGTCGTGACGTAGGGTTCCAGCAGCCGCGCCCTCGCCACCTTCGGCAGGCCCACGCCGTTGTCGATCACGTCAATCAGGACATCATCGCCTTCCCGCGCAGCGATGACGTCGATGCGGCCCTTTCCGAGGACGTCCTGCGGCACCACTTCGATCGCCTCTGTCGCGTTCTTGATGATGTTGGTCAGCGCTTGCGAGATCAGCCGCCGGTCGAACTGGGCGCGCAACGGCTCGTGCTCGATCTCGGCTTCGATATCGATCTCGGGGTGTCCGACCCGCATCAGGAAAACCACCTGACGGACCGTGTCGGCGACGTCTTCGCCTTCCATCACCGGCTTCGGCATGCGCGCGAAACGGGAGAATTCATCGACCATTCGCCTGATGTCCTCGACCTGGCGGACGATGGTGTCGGTGCATTGCTCGAAGATGGGTTTGTCCTCGGTAATCGCCTTGCCGAACTTGCGGCGAATGCGTTCGGCCGAAAGCTGGATCGGCGTCAGCGGATTCTTGATTTCATGCGCAATACGCCGCGCGACATCGCCCCAGGCCGACGTCCGCTGCGCGGTCACCAGCTCGGTGATGTCGTCGAGCGTAATGATGTAACTGTCGCGCGACTGGCTGGTGTGCTCGGCACTCACGCGCACCGAGATGTTGCGCTCGCTGCCGTCGCGATTGATGGTGATCTGGCCCTGGACCAGCCGTTGCGACGTTTCTCGCGCGGTTCGCATCAGATCGTCGAGCTCGGGTATGACGTCCGACAGCGGATGCCCCAGCGTTTCCGACTCGGAATGCCCGATCAGTTTCTCCGCCGAGCGGTTCAGGATGCCGATGGTGTTGGCCCCGTCGACGCCGATGATGCCGGCGCTCGCCGAGGACAGCACCGCCTCGATGAAACGGCGCCGGCTGTCGATCAGCCCGCTTGCGCTGACGAGTTCGTCGCGCTGCGTGCGCAACTCCGACGTCATCTTGTTGAAGGTCTCGCCGAGCTGGGCGAGATCGCCCTCGGATTTGAGGACGGGCACCTGCACGTTCAGATCGCCGGTGGAGACGATATTGGCGGCACTCATCAGCCGCCGAACGGGTGCGACGAAACGATCGGCGAAATTCAGGCCGATCAGCACCGATGCCATCAGGATGGTCAGGGCGATCACCGCGAACATCAGCGCGAACGCCACCTGGATGCCGAGACGCCGGGCCTCGATCGTCGCGTATTCGGCGACGCTCGCCTGGGTCTGCTTCAGTTGCGCGACGACGTGCGGGTCCAGCAATCTTGCGACGTAGAGAAACGTGTCCTGAAAGGCGCGCAGGCGAATGACCGCCGCGACATAGTTCGCTTCGGGAAACACCGCGATCTGCGGCTCGTCTTCGTTCACGTTCTTCAGAAAATCGGGATTGGGGGTGGTGTAGGCGCGCTCGATGCCGGTTTGCGCCGACTCGAGCAGATGCCCTTCCTTGTCGATCAGCATCGCGCCCGGAAGATTACGGGCCTTCGCGCTCGACGTGAGAAGGTTGCGAAATGTGCCGCGGTCCTGATCGTACAGCGGGCGCGCATTTGAAATGTCGTTCGCCATGCCGATGATATCGCCGCGAATAAGCTGCGCGTGCTCGTGCAGGTATGCGTTGGCGACGATCAGGGAGTTTTGAATGACTTCCTTCGTCGGTCCGGAAAACAGCCGGTCGAGACCGCGGTCGATGGTGACGTTGGCGACGATCGCCACCAGCACCGCGGGGAGCACGGCAATCACCGAGAACAGGCTGACGACCTGCACATGTAACTTTGCGGCGGCGCGGCCTCTGCGGCGCGCCTGAATCACGTTCCAGACCTCACGGGCGATGATGCCGACCAGCAGAAGGATGGTCGCCGCGTCGATCATCAGGAACGTCACGACGACCCGGTGGTTCGGCTCGATCGGCGTAAGGCCGGTCAGGACCACGAAAGTCAGGAACGCCGACAGCAGCGCCAGGCCGATGGCGAACGCCGCCAGCAACCTGCGCAGGGTCCAGCCGCGCGGTTCGGCGAATGACGAATCGTACGATGAGGCCGGCGTGTCTGCGCTAGTCATCCGGGAAACGGTTGAGCGTTGAGGCCGCCGGCTACCGGCCAATGCCGACAGCGGGCCGATACTGATGCATTCCTACAACAATGTTGCTCAATTACGACATTTCCACGGCGCATGCCACGGCGCGGCGCCAGCAACGGCTGCCGAATCCATCAATTCCGTCTGGAAGTCATCGAAAATCGGCGCGAGCCGATCCGGCGCCTATGTTCCGGTGCGGTAGACCTGAATGTCCAGATCCCGGATCTTCTTGCGCAGCGTGTTGCGGTTAAGGCCCAAAAGGTCGGCCGCCCGGATCTGGTTGCCGCGCGTCGCGGCCAGCGCCGCGGTCAGCAGCGGAACCTCGATTTCCTTCAGGATGCGATGGTAAAGGCCGGGCGGCGGGACGCCGTTCGGAAAACCGGAGAAGTGCGTCGCCAGGTACATCTCGACGGCGCCGCCGAGATTATCCACGCTCAGCCCCCCGCTACCGCCGGAGACGATCGCGGGCGGGGCAAGTTCGCCGTCGATCACCGAGCCGGTGATGACATCCTGTGGATAGAGCGCCGCCAGCCGGCGCGCCAGATTTTCGAGTTCGCGGACGTTACCCGGCCATCGGTGCTGCTTCATGCGCTCGAGCGCCAGCGCATCGAGTTTCTTGGGCGGCAGCCCGTCCTTCTCGGCCAGAGCGAAGAAATGCCTGACCAGATCGGGCAAATCCTCGATACGTTCGCGCAGCGGGGGCAGCCGTAGCGGCACGACGTTGAGGCGAAAGAACAGATCTTCGCGAAACAGGCCCTGCTGGATCAGGATGCGAAGATCCTTGTTGCTCGCCGCGACGATCCGGACATCCGTCTTGATCGCGGTGCGGCCGCCGACGGTGGTGTATTCGCCCTGCTGCAACACACGCAGCAGGCGCGTCTGGGCTTCCATCGGCATGTCGCCGATTTCGTCGAGGAACAACGTCCCTCCTTCGGCCTGCTCGAACCGGCCGGAGGCACGGGTATTGGCCCCGGTGAAGGCGCCACGCTCATGGCCGAACAGCTCCGACTCGATCAGGTCGCGCGGAATCGCCGCCATGTTGACGGCGACGAACGGCCCGTTGCGCCGCTTGCCGTAGTCGTGAAGCGCGCGCGCGACCAGTTCCTTGCCGGTGCCGGATTCGCCGGAAATCATCACGGTCAAATCGGTCTGCATCAGCCGCGCCAGCACGCGATAGATTTCCTGCATCGCCGGCGAGCGGCCGATCAGCGGGATGGAATCGAACTCGTTCTGCTCATCCTGGCCCGCCGCCCGTTCCTTCGGCTCCGCGAGCGCACGTCCGACGATCGCGATCAGTTCCTTCAGGTCGAAGGGCTTTGGCAGATACTCGTACGCGCCCCGCTCGGAGGCGCGTATCGCGGTCATGAACGTATTCTGGGCGCTCATGACGACGACAGGCAGGTTTGGCCGCATCTTCTTGATGCGCGGCAGCAGATCGAATGCGCTTTCGTCGGGCATCACCACGTCGGTGATGACAAGATCGCCCTCGCCCTGGCTGATCCAGCGCCAGAGCGTCGCGGCGTTACCCGTCAAACGAACCTCGTAACCCGCTCGTGACAGCGCCTGATTGAGCACCGTGCGAATCGCGGAGTCGTCGTCGGCGACAAGAATACTGGCTGCGGGCATCTTTTGGTCCTCATCCCAATTCGCGTGAGGCAGATGTCGACGTACCCGGCACGGCGTCGTCATCGCTTTGATCTTGTTTGGAGGCGGTGCTGAACATCGGAAGCAGGACGCGAAAACTCGTCTTGCGTGGCTGCGACTCGCACTCAACGATCCCGCCATGATCGCCGACGATCTTGGCGACCAGCGCGAGCCCGAGCCCGCTGCCGGTGGCCTTGGTGGTGACGAAGGGATCGAACAGGTTCGGCAGCAGGTCCTCGGGCACGCCGGCCCCGTTGTCCTTGACGCAAAATTCCAGCGGCAGCGAAACCCGCGTTTTCTTGCCGGGCACCGACAGGCGCACGCCGGGACGAAACGCGGTCGTCAACTGGATTTCCCCGTCGCTGCCGAGATCGGCCACGGCTTCCGCGGCGTTTTTCACGAGATTCAGAAAGACCTGAATAAGCTGGTCCTGATTGGCCAGCACCGGCGGCAACGATGGATCGTAGTCTTCGATAAACCTGACGTTGCGCGCGAAGCCGGATTGCGCGAGCCGCTTCACGTGGTCGAGAACGGAGTGGATGTTGACGGGACCGCGCGCGACCGGCCGCTCGTCGCCGAATACCTCCATGCGATCGACCAGCGTCACGATGCGATCGGCCTCGTTGCAGATCAGCCGTGTCAGCATCCGGTCTTCCGATGAGGCCGCCTGCTCCAGCAGTTGCGCCGCGCCGCGAATACCCGACAGCGGATTCTTGATCTCGTGCGCGAGCATGGCCGCGAGCGCCGTCACCGAGCGCGCCGCGCTGCGATGGGTCAATTGCCGGTCCATCTTGTCGGCGATGGTGCGTTCCTGAACCATCACCACGACATGACCGGGCCGCTCCGTCAGAGGCGCGACATGCAGGTCGACCTGGCGATCGCGGCCGATGCGCGGCGTGCCGAGATCGACCCTGAATTCGTTGACCGGCGAACCGTTGTCGCGGACCTGATCGATCAACGTCAGCAGCGGGCTGCCGAACGGAATGATCTCCTTCAGCGATTGCCGCTGCAGAAACTGCGTCGACATCTCGAAAAAGGATTCCGCCGCCATGTTGGCATCCACGATCCGTCCGTCGGGACTGACCACCAGGACGGGGTTCGGCAGCGCGTTGAGAATGGCCTCGCCGTCAGAGGCGTCGATCCGCCGATGCTCGGCCATGGCGGTCATGCCGCGGCACTCCACGCAAAATCGTCGAATGCGTCGCTCAGCGCGCGCTGGACACCGTGCGGATCGTCCGAGGTCAGCAATGTCTGGCGCCATGCCTTCAGGGTCGGCGCCGGTGCGCGGCTGCAGGCGGCGGCCACGTCGAGCGCCCATCCAAGGTGTTTCCGCGCATGGCGCAGACCGATGCGCAGCCCATAGTGGCGCAGCACGTCCTCATAGAGCGCGCGGATATGACCCAGTTGGTCCGCGAGCGACGGCGGCTGTTCGGCGACGCCCGTATCCAGTTGGCGGCCGATCTGACCCGGCATCCAGGGTCGGCCCTGCGCGCCGCGGCCCACCATGACGGCGTCGGCGCCGGATTCGTTCAGCGCGGCGACGGCCGAATCGAACGACGTGATGTCGCCATTGACGACCACGGGAATGGCGACGGCCTCCTTGACCGGACGCACGGCCTGCCAGTTCGCGGTGCCCTTGTAGAACTGGCATCGGGTGCGGCCATGAACGGTAATCATCTGCACGCCGGCGGATTCGGCGCGCCGCGCAAGCTCCGGCGCGTTCAGCGAACGGTCGTCCCATCCGAGCCGCATCTTCAGCGTGACAGGCGCCTTCACCGCGGCGACCGTCGCCTCGATCAGCGTCAGCGCGTGATCGAGATCGCGCATCAGTGCCGAGCCCGACTGCCCACCCGTCACGTGACGCGCGGGACAGCCCATGTTGATGTCGATGATATCGGCGCCCGCCGCTTCGGCGACCCGCGCGCCTTCCGTCATCCAGTGCGCTTCGCAGCCGGCAAGCTGGACCACGTGCGGCCCCGCGCCCGTCGCCTCGCAGCGGAGCACCGACATCGGACGGCCGCGAACGAGATCGTCGCTGGCGGTCATTTCGGAGACGACCAGTCCCGCGCCCAGCGATTCCGCGAGACCGCGGAAGGGCCGATCGGTAATTCCCGACATGGGGGCGAGGATGACGCGGTTGGCGAGCGAAATATCGCCAACCATCAGGGGCTTGGAAATCGGCAACGACGGATTCGCCGGACGTGTGCTCATCGGTCCCAAAGGCCGCTCGTTTTGCAGCCGCTATGCGCCAAAAACATCGCTCAATTATTGAGCAAAAACATTCGGTGCCTACACTTTAGCCAGTTTTCCGAGTCTTGCAAGTGCGGTGCAGCACAAATAATCCGGCCGGCCATATCCATGGAATCCTGCTGTTTTTTTGCGCGGCGTGGTAAGGGCAACACCACCGAGCGGGATAGTCCCTTCCAGACAACCGATTGACCTCACCGATACCAATGACGACCTCAAAACGAACGGCCGCCATCATCGTTGCAGCAGGCCGCGGACTTCGCGCCGGTAGCGGCGGCCCCAAGCAGTACCGGACCATCGCCGGGCGAACCGTGATTTCCCGGGCCATGGAGCCGTTCTGCACGCATCCCGGAATTTTCGCCGTGCAGCCGGTGCTCAATCCGGACGATCTCGCCACGTTCAACGAAGCGGTTGGCGGGTTTCGTTACCGGGCGCCCGCAAATGGCGGCGCCACCCGGCAGGCATCGGTATGCGCCGGTCTCGAGGCCCTCGCCTCTGACCCGCCCGACATCGTTCTGATCCACGATGCCGCCCGCCCCTTCGTGACGCCCGCGCTGATCTCGCGTGCGATCGACGCCGCCGACAAAACCGGCGCGGCGGTGCCGGCGATTCCCGTCACCGACACCATCAAGCAGGTCGATGCGTCCGGCGCCGTCGATGCCACCCCCGATCGCGCAAGGCTGCGCATCGCGCAGACGCCGCAAGCGTTTCGCTTCGACGTCATTCTCGAGGCCCATCGCCGGGCCGCGCGCGAGGGCCGCGACGATTTCACGGACGACGCCGCGCTCGCGGAATGGGCGGGATTGACGGTTGCGACCTTTGAAGGCGATGCTGCCAACATGAAACTGACAACTCCGGAAGATTTCGTGCGTGAGGAAGCGCGCCTCGCGGCCTCGCTTGGCGACATCAGGACCGGCACGGGCTATGACGTGCATGCATTCGGCGACGGCGATCACCTCATGCTGTGCGGCGTGAAAGTCCCGCACAACCGCGGTTTCCTGGCCCATTCCGACGGCGACGTCGGCCTGCATGCGCTGGTCGACGCGATTCTCGGCGCGCTCGCGGACGGCGATATCGGGTCGCACTTTCCGCCGAGCGATCCCCAGTGGAAAGGCGCGGCGTCCGACAAATTCCTGAAATACGCCGTCGACCGCGTCGCCGCGCGCGGCGGCCGCATCGCCAATCTCGAAGTCACCATGATCTGCGAACGGCCCAAAATTGGACCGCTGCGCGATGCGATGCGCGCACGCATTGCCGAAATCACCGGCGTTGCGGTTTCTCGCGTCGCCGTCAAGGCGACCACCAGCGAACGGCTCGGTTTCACCGGACGCGAGGAAGGCATCGCGGCGACGGCCAGCGCCACCATCCGCCTGCCGTGGGACGAAAAAGGCTGGAGCGCCTGACATGAGCGGCAGCGACACCCGCGCCCTCTCGCGTTCGCTGCTCGACCTTTGCCGGATGCGCAAGCTGACCATCGCCACGGCTGAATCCTGCACGGGCGGACTGGTCGCCGGCGCGCTCACCGAGATTCCCGGCTCGTCCGACGTGATCGATCGCGGCTTCGTCACCTACTCCAACGAGGCCAAGCGCGCGATGCTCGGCGTCAAGGCCACCACGCTGGACAGCTTTGGCGCGGTCAGCAAGGAAACCGCGACCGCCATGGCGGTCGGCGCGATGGAGCGGGCGGGCACCGATCTCGCCGTCGCGATCACGGGGATCGCGGGCCCCGGCGGCGCGACCCCGGGCAAGCCCGTCGGCCTCGTCCACTTCGCGGTCGCCGCGCGCGACGGCCGCCTCATCCATCGGGAATGCCGCTTCGGCGCCATCGGCCGCAGTTCGGTGCGGCAACGCTCGGTGGTCGAAGCCCTGCGGATGCTGATGGAACTGGCACGGGGACCGAAACCGCCCGCAAAACCCCGGCGGGAAAGCGCCAGCCGGTTGCAGCCGCGGACAAAACGCGTGCCGCTCCGGCGCGCCGGCGAGCGCCGCCGCACGACCTCACCCCGCAAGCCGAAGAAGAACTGAGCAAACCGAACTACGTCGCCGCGCGCGCCTTACGTCGTTCGCGATTTGCCGTAGACGACATCGGCGCGCTTTTCGAACGCCGACGCGAAGCGCTGGAACGCGGTATCGAACATCGCCCCCATCAGCATCGCGAGCATCCGGCTCTTGAATTCATAGGCGATGAAAAACCCGATGTCGCAGGCCCGATCGGACTTCGGCTCGAAGGTCCAGCGGTTCTCCAGATGGCTGAACGGGCCGCGCAGATATTCGACGAGGATCTTGAGGTTCGGCCGGTCCAGCGTCACCTTGCTCGTAAAGGTCTCGCGCACCAGCTTGAACGAGACGGTCATGTCGGCCACCACGACCTCCTTGCCGTCGGGGGTGGACGTGCGTTGTCGCACCTTCAGCGACTGGCACAGCGGCACGAATTCGGGATAGCGCTCGACATCCGCGACGAGATCGAACATCTGGTCCGCGCTGTGTTCGACACGGCGCTTGCTGGAAAACTGCGGCATCGGGGAGCCAACGCACCAGAAACCGGCTTGATCCGTCATTGCGAGGAGGCGAAGCCGACGAAGCAATCCAGTTCTTTTTCCTCGCAAGACAAAGCTGGATTGCTTCGCTTCGCTCGCAATGACGACTACCGTGTTAGCGGTTCGCGGCCGCGCGCGCGGCCTGCAGCTTCGCAAAATCCTCGCCCGCATGATGCGACGAGCGGGTCAGCGGGCTCGCCGACACCATCAAAAACCCTTTGGTGTAGGCGACGGTCTCGTAGCCCTGGAATTCGTCGGGCGTGACGTAACGCATCACGGCGTGATGCTTGCGGGTCGGCTGCAGATATTGCCCGATGGTCAGGAAGTCCACGTCCGCCGAGCGCAGGTCGTCCATCACCTGCAACACCTCGTGCCGTTCCTCGCCCAGACCGACCATGATGCCGGACTTGGTGAACATGGTCGGATCGAGTTCCTTGACCCGTTGCAGCAGCCGGATCGAGTGGAAGTAGCGCGCGCCGGGACGCACCGTGAGATAGCGCGAGGGCACGGTTTCCAGATTGTGGTTGAACACATCCGGCTTCGCCGCGACCACCTTCTCCAGCGCGCCATCCTTGCGCAGAAAATCCGGCGTCAGGATTTCGATGGTCGTGGTCGGGCAACGCTCGCGGATCGCGCGAATGGTCCGAGCGAAGTGATCCGCGCCGCCGTCATCGAGGTCGTCGCGGTCGACCGAGGTAATCACGATATGCGCAAGACCCAGCTTTCGCGTCGCCTCCGCGACATGTTCAGGCTCCGAGGCGTCGAGCGCGCCGGGCATGCCGGTCTTGACGTTGCAGAACGCACAGGCGCGGGTGCAGGTGTCGCCCATAATCATGAAGGTGGCGTGCTTCTTGTCCCAGCACTCCCCGATGTTCGGGCAGCCGGCCTCCTCGCACACCGTGACGAGGCCGTTTTCCTTCACGATTTTGCGCGTGTCGGCATAGCCGCGCGTGTTCGGCGCACGCACGCGAATCCAGTCCGGCTTGGGCGGCGACAGCGCGTCGGGCCGGTTGGCCTTTTCGGGATGGCGCGGCCGAACGGGGCTTGCGGAAACGGTATCGAGGACGACGACCATGGACTGTCCGTTAAACGAGAACTTTAGCTAGGCGGTGAGTTGGGGCTGTGCAACCCGCCCTCGCCGAACGCGGACAAACGTGTAACACATTGGGCCGAATTCGCATCATGCCAGCGCTGATTCCCGCCCAAAATGGTTCAAAAACCCGGTTCGACCTCGCCTGCGATCGGCAAGCCGCTCACCCGCTCGTTCTTTGCGCGCAACGTGCTGGACGTGGCACCGGACCTGATCGGCGCCACGCTGCTGGTCGACGGGGTCGGCGGCCTCATCGTCGAGGCGGAAGCCTACCATCACACCGAACCCGCGGCGCATTCCTATCGCGGGCCGACCCCGCGGACCATGGTGATGTTCGGCCCGCCCGGCTTCGCCTACGTCTACCGTTCCTACGGGATCCACTGGTGCATCAATTTCGTCTGCGAACAAGAAGGTTCCGCCGCGGCGGTTCTGATCCGCGCCTTGCAGCCAACTCACGGCATTCCGGCGATGCGGCGGCGGCGCGGGCTGCACGACGAGCGCCTGTTGTGCTCGGGGCCGGGCAAGCTGTGCCAGGCGCTCGGCATATCGATCGCGCACAACGCCTTGCCGCTCGATGCGCCGCCGATCGCGGTGTATCGCCGCACAGCGAAGGCCGACGTCGTCACCGGTGTGCGGATCGGCATCACCAAGGCGGCCGAACTGCCGTGGCGCTACGGGCTGACGGGCTCGAAATTCCTCAGCAAGCCCTTCACACGCGCCGGGTTCTGAGATCGATCGCCAGCGGGATCACGACCATCGGCACCAGGGCGAGCCCGATCGGCACGAACGCGAAGGCGGCGTTCCCCGTGATGTCCCATACCACCCCGCTGATGATCGAGATCAGCATCGCGATGCCGTAACCGATGGTGAAGACACCTGCCGCCGTGCGCGGCACGTCATCGGGCGCCACCAGCAACGCCGGCAGCGTCAGCACCAGCGTCAGGCCGATAGCGCAGGTGAAACCGATCAGCGCCGCCGCGCAGGCGATACCCCAGAGGTTGGTGATGGTCGCAACGCCGACGATGCCGAGGATGCCGAACACGCCCGACAGGATGAGCGGCCATTTTCGCCGTTCCAGCCGGCTTGCCGCGATGAGCAGAAGAATCGATCCAGGCAGTTGGCCGGCGTTGAGCGCCGACAGCGCCGGGCGGATCAGGTCGGTATGGCCGGTCTGCAGCAGCAGGCCCGGCAGGAACGCATTGGTGCAGAAGTAGAGCTGGTTGTTGGCGCTGGTGACGAGGCCGATCTTCCACAGCAGCGGGTCGCGCCAGTCCGGCATCCAGCGGCGATGTCGAGCCGTCACGCCTTCGGCGCGCGGGCGTGCGACAAGGATAACGACCGCAGCCACGGCCGACGCGATCGACCAGACTTCCAGGCTGGCCCGCCAGCCGCCGCCCAGCAACATCACGATCGCCGCCGCGAGCACGACCGGAAAGATTTCGCCGCACAAAAGACCGTTGGTGTAGACGGCCGTGGCAAATCCGATCCGGTGCGGCACCCATTGCCGCACCAGCGGCGGCAGCGCCGGCTGCATCACCGCGACGCCCGCCGCCATCAAGGCGGTCGCGGCGAACAGGCTCATCGCGTCGAGGGCGAAACCGCGCAGCGCCGATCCGATCGCCGCAATCACGAGACCGACCACCAGCGCCTTGACCGCGCCGACGCGCGCGATCAGCAGCGATCCCGGCACCGCGATCAGCGCAAACAGCGCGACAGGAATGGCGTTGAGAATCCCGACCTCGGTTCCGGACAACGCGAGATCGGAAATAATCAATGCCAGGACGGGCGGCACGGCGAGGATCGCGAGCCGCAGCCCGACGCCTCCGAGCCAGAGCAGGCTCAGCGGGCGCAATGATGACGAGGGCACCGTGCTCATTCGGCCGCTTTCAATCGCTCCAGCGCCTCGATGAATTTCGCCTTGCGGGCGGCCGCGGCTTCACGCTTCTCTTTTTCTTCCTCGACGATCTCTTCCGGCGCGTTGGCGACAAACTTCTCGTTGGCGAGCTTGCCATCGACACGCTTGATGTCGGCATCGGCCCTGGCGATTTCCTTCTCGAGCCGCGCGCGCTCAGCGGCGAGATCGATGACGCCCTTCAGCGGCAACGCGGCGACCTCGCCGCGGACCAGCAATTGCACGGCGCCTTCCGGGGCGCGGTCGGCGAACGAAACCTCCGACAGCCGGGACAGGCGCTTGACGACGTCGCTCCAGCGCTCCGCACGAGCTTTCGTTTCGGCCGATGCGGTCGCAAGGACAAGCGGGGTCAACGTCGCGGGGGGAATATTCATCTCCGCGCGAACCGAACGGATCGCGGTGACGAGATCGACCACCCAGCCGATTTCGGCCTCGGCCGCGTCGTCGCGGAAATCCGGCTTCGACGGATCGGCGAGCAGCACGGGCGCGGCCAGCGGATCGCTCGCAGCCGTCGCGATCAGCGCCTGCTGCTCGGCGGTGAGCCCGGCCTTGATCGGCCACGGCGTCAACGCCAGCAGTTGCGGACGTGCCGATGTCACCGCCCACAATTCCTCGGTGAGGAACGGCATGAACGGGTGCAGCAGCTTGAGGATTTCATCGCGCGCCCACGCGACCATCGCGCGGGTCTCGGCCTTGGCCGGGCCGTCCTCGCCCATCATCACGGGTTTTGCGAGCTCGAGATACCAGTCGCAATAGACGTTCCAGACGAAACGATAGGCCGCGCCGGCGGCGTCATTGAAGCGATAGGCCGCGATGGCGTCGGTGACCTCGCGGGTGGCGCGCGCGGTTTCATGCACGACCCAGCGGTTGAGCGTTTCCTTCGCCGCGGTCGCGTCGAAACCGGGCGGCAGCACGCACGCGTTCATCTCGGCGAAGCGGCAGGCATTCCAGAGCTTTGTCGCGAAATTGCGATAGCCCTCGACGCGCTGCGGCGACAGCTTGATATCGCGGCCCTGCGCCGCCATCGCAGCCAGCGTGAAACGCAGCGCGTCGGCCCCGTAATCGTCGATCAGATGCAAGGGGTCGATGACGTTGCCCTTCGACTTCGACATCTTCGCGCCCTTCTCGTCGCGGACGAGCGCATGGATATAGACCGTCGAGAACGGGGCCTCCTTCATGAAGTGCAGGCCCATCATCATCATCCGGGCCACCCAGAAAAAGATGATGTCGAAACCGGTGACCAGCACGTTGGTCGGGTAATAGCGCTTCACCTCCGGCGTCTCGTCGGGCCAGCCGAGCGTCGAGAATGGCCACAGCGCCGAGGAGAACCAGGTGTCGAGCACGTCCTCGTCGCGCGTGATAAACCCCTCCCGCTTCGCCGGATCGCGCGCCATGGCATCGCCCTGCTCGGCGGTGACGACGCCCTGCTCGACGTAATAGCCGAGCGCGTTGCCGACGGCTTCGTCCTCGGTCTCCGCCACAAACACCTTGCCGTCCGGCCCGTACCAGGCCGGGATCTGGTGCCCCCACCAGAGCTGGCGCGAGATGCACCACGGCTGGATGTTCTCCATCCACTCGAAGTAGGTCTTTTCCCAGTTCTTCGGCACGAACGTCGTCGCACCCGAACGCACGGCGGCCAGCGCGGGCTGCGCCATCGTCCTGGCGTCGACATACCACTGGTCGGTCAGATACGGCTCGATGACGACGCCGGAGCGATCGCCATGCGGCACCATATGCGCGTGCGGCTCGATCCTTTCGAGAAAGCCGAATTCATCGAGGCGCGCGACGATGGCCTTGCGCGCGGCAAGGCGATCCATGCCGTCGAGTTCTTCAGCGAGCATCAGCGCGCCTTCCGGCAAACCGTGCAAATAGCTCTCGTTGTTCGACAGCACGATCCGCGCTTCCCGGTCGAGCACGGCGATCTGCGCCAGGCCGTGGCGCTTGCCGACTTCAAAATCGTTGAAGTCGTGCGCCGGCGTGATCTTGACCGCGCCGCTGCCCTTCTCCGGGTCGGCGTAATCGTCACCGACGATCGGAATGACGCGGCCGACCAGCGGCAACACCACGTTGCCGCCGATCAGGTGCCCGAGTTTCTCGTTCTCCGGATGCACGGCGACCGCGGTATCGCCGAGCATCGTCTCCGGCCGCGTCGTGGCGACGACGATGTAAGTCGAACGGTCTTCCGGGTCGAAGTCTTTGCCCTCGAGCGGATAGCGCAGATGCCACAGGCTGCCCTTGACCTCGATCTGCTGCACTTCGAGATCGGAGATCGCGGTGAGCAGCTTCGGATCCCAGTTGACCAGCCGCTTGTCCTTGTAGATCAGCCCGTCGCGATGCAGTTCGACGAACACCTTGGCGACCGCGCGCGACAGCCCCTCGTCCATGGTGAAGCGCTCGCGCGACCAGTCGCAGGAGGCGCCGAGCCGCTTCAACTGGTTGACGATCACGCCGCCGCTCTCGGCCTTCCACTGCCAGACGCGTTCGAGGAATTTCTCGCGCCCCATGTCGCGGCGGCCGGGCTCCTGCCGCTCCATCAACTGCCGCTCGACCACCATCTGGGTCGCGATGCCGGCGTGATCGGTGCCGGGCTGCCACAGCACATCGCGGCCGCGCATCCGCTCGAAGCGGCACAGCACGTCCTGGAGCGTGTTGTTGAGCGCATGACCCATGTGCAGCGAGCCGGTGACGTTGGGCGGCGGGATCACGATGGTGAACGGCTGCGCATCGCGCCGGTCGGAGCGCCCCGCCCTGAACGCGCCGGCGTCCTCCCAGATGCGGGACATGCGGCCCTCGATCTCGGCGGGCTGATAGGTTTTTTCGATCATGGCAATGCAATCACAGTCGGCGCCGTTGCAGGCGAACGCGCGGAATTAAGGGTATTCGACCGCGTAAAAGCCTTCCGGCTCACGCCAAGTCAACACGATGGCTGAATAAACCGGGCGGAGCCGGCGAATACCAGCCCTGACGGGACCGATGAAGCGGTTTTGCCCCCATCAGCCCGGCCTGGAGACCCCAAGGCATGGTTGCGGCGACGTCAGGAACGGATCACGGCCGCCCGCGCGACACCCGTTCGATTTCGGCCTTCACGATGCGCTCCACCAGACCCGGGAGATTGTCGTCCAGCCAGGACTTCAACATCGGGCGGAGCATGTCCTTGACGATATCTTCAAGGGTCCGCGCGTTGTTGCTCAAAACCGTGTTGGCGAGCGAATTGAATGCGGATTCGACCGCCGAAACGGTCGAATGCGACAAAATCTGCGCCGCCGGTGCGGCGCTCTGGAAAGCCGGCGGCTCCGGCGCAACCGGAAGCGGCCGCGTGGTCTCCGCGAATTCGAGATCGTCCTGCGGCTCGACTTTCTGGAAAGCCGCCGGCGCCGGATCCGGCAGAGCCATGTCGTCGGTCAATTCAAACACATCGTCGGCCGGAGCCGGGCGAACCTCCTCCTCGGTGGTCGCAGCGTCCAGACTGGCGAGCATCGCATCGATGTCGTCCTGACTGTTGGTGGCCGCCGGCGCCGGAGACGGCGGCGGACTGGCCGGCTTCGCCGCGATCGCGGAAGGCGGAATGCCGGTCATTTTTGCGGGCTTTGCCGGCGGAGCGGCGGCCGCCGGCGGCTTTGCAACTGGCGCATCCGCTTTTCCGGCCGCCGCGGGTTTCGCATCGTCATCGGCGATGATGCGGCGGATCGACGCCAGAATCTCCTCCATCGAGGGTTCTTGGACCTTTGCAGGCTGCGTCATGTCCAACTCCACATCTTCAACGCCTTCCCCAGCGTCTCGGTATCAAGCGTCTCGGTATCAAGCGTCTCGGTATCAAGCGTCTCGGCATCAAGCATCTCGGCATCGGGTGGCAGAGGCCATCCGGTTCCGGAGATGCGGATTTCGATCGCGCCAACCCGCCTGTCTCCGCATCCGGCATCGCGTGAAACGACGCGCACCGATTCAACACACGGATTTTCCGCTGTAACGCCCGCAACGCCGAATACCACGCGAATCGCTTCACGTCCCCGAGCAAGGGTATGTCACGGCAACAATTGATTGCAAGCAAAGGGCTGTGGACACAGCCCTTTGTCACGCAGCGGCGCGATCAGCGTCCGTCCGGTGTGCGTACGCCAACCCAACTGTCACGAACCTGATGGTAGTGAACGCTCGGATCGTACACCGTGGTGTGAAGTCTCAGCACCTGCGGCGACAACCGCCCGACCGCGTTCAGCACCGCGTAGGATGCAACGACGCGATCGTGTTGCGCCGTTACCAGTGCGACACGCGCGTTGACCAGCGCCTGCTGTGCGTTCAACACATCGAGCGTGGTCCGCTGCCCGGCTTTGGCTTCCTCGCGCACGCCGTTGAGCGCGATCTCGGAGGCCGTGACCTGCGCCTGCGCCGACGACACCTGAGCCTTGCCTGCGATGAGCTGACCCCATGCCTGCGCCACGCTGGCACGGGTCTGATCGCGAACCTGTTCGAGCGTGAGGCGCTGTTGTGCGAGCGTCTCCTTCGACTGGCGGATCAGCGAATACTCCGCGCCGCCCTGGTAGATCGGCACCGAAACCTGCGCGATTGCCGACGCAAAGAACTGCTTCTGCACCGTAAGCTGCTGCTCATAGGCCTGCTGCACGTTGGCCTGGAGAGTCACGGTCGGGAACAGCGCGCCCTCGGCGACCTTGACCTGGAGATGGCTGACGTCGATGCCGTACATCGCCGCGGTGACGTTCGGATTCTGGGTCAGGCCGAGATCCACGGCGCCGGCGAGCGTGCCCGGCAGAAAACGGTCGACCGGCGAACCCGCCGCCAGTTGCGACGGCTCGTTGCCGATGATCCGGCGGAAATTCGAGCGCGTGGTCGTGAGGGTGGATTCGGCCGTCAAAAGCTGGGTGCGGCCGGCCGCGAGTTGCGCTTCGGACTGCGCGACGTCGGTGCGCGTGACTTCGCCGACCGTAAAGCGATCGCGCGTCTGCTTCAGCGTCTGCTCGAGCACGCGAACGTTGCTGCGCTGGACTTCCACGATGGCCGAGTCGCGCAGGTAGTCCATGTAAATGGTCGCCGCCGCGAGCAGCACGGACTGTTCGAGAACCCGCAGGCCTTCGCGCGACGCGGACACCTGTCCTTCGGCTGCGCGCGTCTTGTTGGCGGTCTGGAATCCATTGAACAGCGTTTGCGTGACCGTTGCACCGACAGCGGCCGGCGCCTGCGCGCCGTGGAGTGCCGCGCCGGCGCCGCCGGGAACGCCTTGCGTGGCGTCCGTGTACTGGTAGCCGCCGCTCGCGGTGACGGCGACCTTCGGCCGATACCCCGACAGCGCCTGCGGCACGTTTTCGTCGACCGCGCGCACGGAGGCGCGCTGAGCATTCAGTTGAGGGTTGTTCTGGTAGGCGCGCACCAGCGCTGCCTCGATCGTATCGGCGAGAACCGGCGTCACCGCCCCCGACCACGCAGTCAAAAGGGCCAGAGCAGCAGCTCCGGCCAGTAGTTTCACGCCACCCATCCGAGTCCCATTCTTATTTTGCCGGACACTGAACGAACCCGCGCCCCCACCGGATCGCGCCCGCCCCGAGTCAATGTCACAGCGCAACATATTCGCCGTGAGCACACTACGGAACCCCTTCCGCACGATCTCAACCGAAACTCTCGCGCTGGGGCATAGGAGCCACACCTGGTGTTCCGAGGGGAACCACGGACCCCGTCCATGCGACACTGAATATGACAACCCTATGATTTCAGGGTGATTTGAGGACAGAAAACCACCCGGCCATCTGCCCGGGGCCCGATGAAACAAACGTTTCGACCGCGGTGCTAGAAGACGAAGGCCTCGCGACGCTCGAAGCCCGGCAACACCGGAGCGGACGCATCGAAAAGAGACCGGTCCCCGAAATCGGAGTGCGAATGCGTGACCAGTACCGCGCGCTGCGGACGACTGGTGGCGAATACGCCGACCAGACGGCCCTGGTCGGCGAGTTGCCGGTAAAGCTGATCCGGAACAACCTCGGTCGCCCCCTCCAGAACAATCACATCGTAGGGAGCATGCACGGGCTCACCGGCGGGGGCTGTCGCGGTCACAATGGTCACGCTGTCGAGACCAAGTGTGGCGAGAATGCCCTTTGCCCTGGCCGCGAGGGCGGAATCGCTTTCGGTTGCCGTCACCCGCCCTGCGAGTTTCGCCGCCAGCGCGGCCGTATAGCCGGTCGCACAGCCCACCACGAGAACGCTGTCGGTGCTCTTGATCTCGGCCGCCTGGATCATCCTGGCGATCACCATGGGCTTGATCAGATACCGTTTCGCCGGGCCTTTCTGGCTGACGTCAAGATCGAGATCCAGATAGGCCAGTGCGCGCTGCTCTTCGGGAACGAAGGCTTCCCGCGGCAACGCCAGCATGGCGTCGATGATTCTGATGTCGGTGACGTCGCTGGGACGCACCTGACAGTCAACCATGTTCCGGCGCGCGGTCGAGAAGTCAGTCATCGGCGGTCCCCAAAACGCTCGGCGAAAAAGTCCCCCGGAGGACTAAGACAGCGCCTTCGTCGATGCAAGAGCCTGATAAGGCGCACAACCGGCGATGGATCGGCCGTCCGCTCGTTTGGGCGGCGGCGGCGCCTGCCCGATCCGGTTCTGCACACTCCCTCAACGCCGGTCCAATTTTACGTTATTTCCCGCTTTGCAAGCGCCGGAGGCTTTGTTATAGGCTGCGGCTCGCGAACGATGTTCGCCTGTTCCCTGGTAGCTCAGTGGTAGAGCATTCGACTGTTAATCGAATGGTCGCTGGTTCGAATCCAGCCCGGGGAGCCAATCACATCACCCAGCGCAAATCGCCGTCTTGCAATCGCCGTAATGGATGCGTGCCGTGATCGGTTCGATGGCCCTGACGCTCGTGTTGGTGCTGACGGCACCGATCGTTCCGGAGACGGTCGACGTCGACCGCGTCGGTCATGTCGATCTCGAATCGTTCACGTGTTCCGATACGCCGCGCAGCACCGCGATCCAGCGGGTGTGTTACGCGCCGTCGCAACAATCGCTGCTCGTCAGCCTGCACGGGACGTACCGCGCGCATTGTGAACTGCCGCCCGGAATCTACAGGGCTTTCGTCGTGGCTCCGTCGATGGGACGATTTTATGGCCGCGCCATTGGCGACAACCCGGCGTTCAGATGCCCGGCCGCCCGGCAGTTCCCGCGGTAGCGTGCTTGCGTTTTCGCCGGACCGGCCGCCTAATGCCGGTGGGGCCGACACATTGCACAAAACGGATGAACGCGCGGCATGGTGTCTTTGAGATTGCAGGAAAACACCCGGAGATTGCAGGAAAACACCCGAGTCAAACTCGTCGGGACGATCGTTGCCGTGGCCGCGATCATCGGTGGGGCATCCGCTTTCGCGCAGTCCCCGCTACGGCGTCAGCCGAACGCCCACGAGAAGCAAAAACTCATGGAAAAGATCGCGGAGGACGGGCTCAACTGTCCGGCGATCGGGACGATCGACAACGCCGGCGAGGATTCTCGCGGCCAGATGATCCGCATTCACTGCGCGTCGCTCAACGGCTCCGCCAGATGGGACATTCGCGGCATCGCCGCTCCGCATGCGCCGGCGCTACGCTTTGAAAGCTGGTGAACGACCCGGCCGTCGCGGCATCGTTAAACTTCACAACGGCCGCTTAACCAACGGGCAACGTTTTTGCCCAACCCTTCGGGCAAGCAGTTCGGAAGGTCACGGCCGCATGCCGTGACCTTGGCGATTGTCCGGAGGTCATGCGGTGAGCGATACCCGCGATCCCAAAATCGGCGGACCGCGCCGGGTTTTCTCGGCGCGGACCCACTCGCTTGAGCAGACGCCGTCGCGCCTCGCGCATTGGCCGCCGCCGTTCCGCAGCAACGCCGCAAAACCGAAAATCATCCGCCACACACCCGACGAGAAGCCGCAACGGGCAAAGCCGCGCGGCTGGCGCCTGACGCGCGCGATGTTTTCCGAATTCGAGGAAGAGTGACGTGTCCGCGGGTCGCGCCCGCCGGCGGCTTGCCTGATTTCGGCCGGCCCTGACGTCAGCTTGTCTTCGTTTTTTTTGCGAGCAGCTTCATCTCGCGGAACCGCTTGGCCCAACCTTCACGCACCGTTTGCTGGCTGCGCTCGACCACAAGCGCGTCGTCCGGCACGTTTCGCGTGACGACCGAGCCGGAACCGATATAGGCGCCGCTTCCGATCTTCAATGGCGCGACCAGCGATGAATTGGAGCCGACGAACGCGCCGGCGCCGATCTCGGTGCGGTGCTTGTCAAAACCGTCGTAGTTGCAGGTGATGGTGCCCGCGCCGATGTTCGCGCCGGCGCCGACATGGGCGTCGCCGACATACGTCAGGTGATTGACCTTGACGCCGGCTTCGAGAACGGCGGCCTTGGTCTCGACGAAATTCCCGATCCGCGCGCCCTCCCCGAGCGAGGTGCCCGGTCGCAACCGCGCGTATGGACCGACCGACGCGTTCTTGCCGACCGACGCCTGCACGATGTGCGAAAAGGAATGGATCACGGCGCCGTCCGCGATGCTGACGCCCGGCCCGATCACGACATACGGCTCGACGGTCACGTCCTTGCCGAACGAGGTATCGGCCGCCAGAAAAACCGTGTCGGGCGCCACCATCGTCACGCCGGCGTCGAGGGCTGCCTTGCGCAGCCGCGCCTGCATGACCTGTTCGGCCTCCGCCAGTTGAGCCTTGGTGTTGATGCCGCGCACGTCATCCTCGCTGGTTTCGATCACCGTTGCCGTGAGGCCCAACTCCCGCACGATCGCGACGGCATCGGTGAGATAGTATTCGCCCTTGCTGTTGGCGTTGCCGATCTTGTCGATGATCGTCAGCGCCGTCCTGCCGTCGAACGCCATCACGCCGGCATTGCAGAGCGTGATGCGCCGTTCGTCGGCGCTGGCATCGGCCTGCTCGCGGATCGCGGTCAGCCGGTCGTTTTTCACGATCAGCCGGCCATACCCCGTCGGATCGGCGGCGTGAAAGCCGAGGACCGCGAGCGCCGCGCCTGCTTTCAGCGGCGCGCGCATTCGCGCAAACGTATCGGCCGAAATCAGTGGCGTATCGCCGAACGCGATCACGAGATCGTCGGCCCCGCGGGCGATCGCATCACGCGCCGCGAGCACGGCGTGCGCGGTCCCGAGCCGTTCGCGCTGAACGAACGTCGCGACATCGGATCGCGCGCGGCGCGCCTCCGCGGCGACCGCCTCGTGACCGGGGCCGACAACGACCGCCAGCGACGTTCCGGGTCCGTGCGGTGCGGCAGCCAGCACATGCGCGAGCAGCGTCTGCCCTGCCACCTCGTGCAAGACCTTCGGCAACGAGGATCGCATCCGCGTCCCCTCGCCCGCGGCAAGCACGATGGTCAGGCAGCTCCGGCCGGTCATTCGCATCCTCGTTATCCGGCGCATCGAGGCGCCAGCGTCGTCATAAAACGTTTTGGTCCGAAGTGGAAACCGCTTTGCTGTCCCTGAGATCGGGCCAAAATCCTGTTAAGGTTCGGCGGATGATTCGGGGTTGCGGGGGACCGGCGTCATTAACATGGCGAAGAATCAAAAAGATTTGGCCGACAGTTTGCTGGCCGATGAAAGCGGCGGCTGGCTGACCGGCTTTCTGGCCGATGAGGACGAATTCGACCGGCGCACCCTGTGGCGGCTGGGCTCATGGGGCGTCGGTTCGGTCGGCGCCGTGATTATTGCCATTCTGGCGAACCAGTCCGGCGCAGGGCACCGCCACGAACAGATGGTCGCGGCCGATCTGGCGAGGCGGACGCAGCAACTGCAATCGATCGCCAAAACGGGCGAGCGGGAAAACCAGCGCCTCGCCTCCGCCATCGATACGTTGAATGGCGACCGCGACCGGCTCTTTGCCCGTGTCACCGTTCTCGAGCAGGGGCTGGATTCCGTCACCGGCTCCATCGACCGCAAGCCCGCGGCGCAAAGCGAGCCGTCGAAGACAGCGCTTCCAAAGGCTGCCTTGAGTTCGCCGCAAGCGCCTCCAGCGCTCGCGCCGCCGCCGGACAAGGTGCCGCCGTCGCCGGCGGTCCCGCCCGACACGCCGCCAGAGAAAACCGGAAAAACAGAGTCGCCCGAGGGCGCTCCTCTTTCTCCCGTCGTTGCCTCGGTGACCTCAACCGCGCCGGCCGCCAGCACGACGCCCGACGCGGCGAAGGCGCCGGCCGCAAAACCGGCGTCGGCCAAATCCGCCCCCGAGGTTTCGCCGAGCGAGAAAATCCCGCCTGCGAGTCCGGTAGCCGCAGACTCACCGCCCGCGACCGACCCTCCGGCGCCCGCATCGGCAAAACCACAAATCGCTTCGACGCCCGCCGAGCCGCTCGCGGCAAAGCCGGACGAACCGGAAGTCGCAGCGAAAGCTGCCCCCGCGCCGTCCGAGCCGCCGGAAAACAGGGACGCCCAGATTGTGGTCGCGTCCCTGCCCGCAGCCGTGGAGGCAGAACCCGCGCCGCCAGCGCCGGTTGACGTTCCGGTTGCGCATACCGACTTCGGCGTCGATCTCGGCAGCGCCAGTTCGATCAAGGGGCTGCGCGCGCTGTGGCGCGGAGTGTTGAAATCGGATGCGAAGGAAGTCGCCTCGTTGCGCCCGATCATCGTTTTAAAGGAACGCGCCAACGGACTGGGCATGCAGTTGCGCCTCGTCGCCGGGCCGTTGGTCGACGCGGCCGCCGCTGCGAGGATTTGTGCCGTCCTGTCCGAAAACAAGCGCACCTGCGAGACCGCCGTGTTCGATGGTCAGCGTCTCGCCATGAGGAACGCTCCGGGAGAAAGCGTTACGGCCGCGCCGGCTAAAAAGCCAAGACCGCCACACGCATCAGCACGGCATCGGCACACCCCGAAAACGGCGCGCGTCGAAGACCCCGCGCCGCCGCCGCCCCCGCCGCCACAACCATCGACGTTCAGGTCGTTCTTCTCCCGTTGAGCGATCCGCTCGGTCCGGCCGCCCGGTTCCGGGTTGTCGGGCCAATCGATCCGGACCATATTGGCCCCATGAAAAAAGACCCGTTCCGGCTGACTCCGTATCAGGTGCAATGGCTGCTGATCGTCGGCTTCCTCAGCGTCGGTTATGCGTTGTATCTGCGCTATCTCGCGGTTGAATTGTCGACGGTGTCGCTCGCGTGCGATGCCGGCCTGCAAACCATCCTGTGCAAGAGCCGGAGCCTTGCCACCTATCTGTTTCGCAATTCCGTTTTCGGCATCGCGGCCCTGGTGATTGCGGCGCTGCACGTGATCCGGCCGTCGATCGTGCTCCTGACTGCGGGACTGATCGCCGCCGGATTCGGCATCGTACTTTACAATATCGGACTTTCCGGGGTGGCGATCGGCCTGCTTATCCTGGGGTTTGCGCGGCCCGCGCCCGCCACAGCGTAACGCCGAGCATGGCATAGACCACGCAGGTCCACAGCGCCTGCCAGTTGTTCGTGCCTTCGTTGACGCCGATATACAGCGCGGCGATCGCCAGCAGGCCGGCGAACACCGACTCCGCGATGGGGCGGCGTCCGCCGAGCGGACGATTTAGCCACATCAGCGCCCAGCACGGCACCACCGCCATCGTCAGCGCGGCGAACGGAAAGTCGCGGTAGCGGGGATCGAAGACCAATCCCAGAGCCGTCTCGGTTCCGATGAGGGTCGTCACCAGCAGCGTGACGCCGAGCATCGCCGTGAGAACCGATCTGTTCCGGCCCGGACGCGGTCCCATCAGTTCGATGAATGTCGGGAGCGGCCGTCCCGACATCAAGGCATTCGCGCACAACAGCGGCGACACAATTCCGGCCGCGAGCAGCAGGCTCCATCGCAGCGCATTGCCCGATCCGTACCCCTCGTGGCAGAGCTTGTCCGCCGCGATTCCCAACAGGATTCCGGCCGACGCAGCCGAGATCGCGACCGCGATCCACGACGCCATTCGCGGCGTCCAGGGCCGCCGCCGCAGCGTCAGCAAGGCGACAGCGAAAATCAGCACGCACAATCCCATCCCCGCGCCCATCTGGAATTTCCAGAACGGGAAGTTGCCGATGGGTTCACCGGCCGGATATTTCAGCTTGCGCCCGGCGGCGTCGATCAAACCCCAGTTGCCACCCACCGTGCCTTCGAGTTGGCGCTTCCAGGGCTGGTCGTAGGCCTCGATCAGATTGACGCGAAAATTCTCGCGTTTGGCCATGTCGAGAATTTCGGACACCACGCGCGCCTGATTGGCCCGCGACGGCAGCGCGCCTTCGCGCATGCGGCCTGCGCTTGGCCATCCGGTTTCGCCGATCAGGATTTCCTTGGCCGGAAAAGCGGCCGCGACCTGTTTTCTGATCGAGTCGACATGCGAAGCGGCATATTTCGCGCGGATCGGGAAATCCTCCCAATAGGGAAGGATGTGAATGGTGACAAAATCGACCGCGTCATAGACCTCGCGGTTGCGCAGCCAGTATTCCCAGACATCGGCGTAGGTCACCGGAACCTTCACCTGGGATTTCACCAGCCGGATGTTGGCGGCCAGATCGGCGGCGGTCATCTCCCCGCGCAACAAGACCTCGTTGCCGACGACCAGCGCGGTGATGACGTCCGGATAGTCCTTGGCGAGGCCAACCGCGACATTGATCTCGGCAAGATTCTTCAACCGGTTGTTGCCGAGCCAGATGCCCTGAATCACCTTGAGGCCGACCTTCGCCGCGAGAGCCGGCAGGCGGTCGAGACCGTTTTCGGTCGAATAGGTTCTGACGCATTTTGAAATCTTGGCCAGTTGAGCGAGATCTTCGGCGATCTGCTCCGGCGGTATTTCGGTTGTTGCAATCAGAGGCGTTTGATCGCCCCGGAACGGGGCATAGGAAACGCATTCCAGCTTTGCGGCGGGATCGATCGGCGCGCGCGCCAACTGGATAGGTGCGGCCAGCCACCACCACACCGCCGCGATGGTGCCCAACGAAAGGACGAGAAGCGCGAGGGGCGTACGAAAGGAAATTGGCTCCGTCCTCCGTGAGAACCGTCGATTAGCCGGTCGAGCTGCATCTGCCAAGAGCGAGCAAAGGACGGCCCCCATCTTCCGGACGGTCGTGACTTTACCACGATCGGATTAAATTACCGCTTTGCTGGACAAATTCCAAAATGTCCGTCATGGGAATCCCGGTGTCCCCGCCGCATTGGGGACCAATTTGCGCGGCATCCGACATCCGGACAAGGTGTGCGGCTGCGGCCAACAGGAGTCGGGGACTTGATGCGTCGGGTGTTGTTCGGGTTCCAGAAAGCGTTTTGGCGTGGTCTTGCCGTCCCCGGCTTTGCCTTGCTGTTCGGCATCGGCGGTGCGATTGCGCAGAGCGGCGACCTCCGCGCTCAGGATCAGCAAACCAAGGCCCCCGCGGCCAATGCGGCGGCTGCCGCCGCCGAAGCCGCGAAAGACAGCAAGCGCAAGACCGACGAATTCGTTGAAGCCGCGCAAGCCATCAACGGCCCGGCGGGAAACCCCGAATGCGTCTGGCTCGGACGCCGCGTGGTTGTCCTGATGTGGCGCGATGACCTCGACACGGCTTTCCGCCATCTCGACCTCTATGATCGCTTTGGCTGCCCCGGCGGCCATGTTCAGGCGACGTTCCGCTGCCTGGTCCGCTTCGGACCGATCGATCCCAAGGCGCCCGATGCTCTGAGCGGGCGCGTTCACACGTGCTGGATCAATCCGAACGCCCAACCGGCACCTGTCGCCGCCGCGGCTCCCACGACGGCCCCGGCACCTGCGGCGGCGCCTCCGGCACAGGCCGCGCCTGCTGCCGCGCCGCCGGAAAAATAGCCGTCATCGGGGAACGATTCCTTGTTTTCACGGTTCGGGCGGCTGGCCGCCTTCAAAACGCCATGGCGGAATACGAGTTGTTAATTCACATGGCGGAGATATGCTTTCTCTGTCGGTGTGTTGATCGGACCTAGGGGACGGGTCCGTGTTCCTGCCATGCTCGCCCCGTATGGTTTAGTCGCGATGCGCGCCGTCGTCGCCGTTCTGCTGTTTGTGACTGCTGCACACGCCGCTCTCTGGGGAATTCTTCGAGAGAAGCAGGCGGCTCCCGACTTCAAAGGCGTTCTGTCGAGCGTTTCCTATGCGCCGTTCGAGGGAACGGCTCACCCGGACGTCGACAACATTCCGACGGTCGAGAAAATCCGGTCCGACATGAAAGCGCTGGTGCCGCTGACCCGCGCGATCCGGCTGTATTCCTCGACCGGCGGCGTCGAGCTGGTTCCCCCGATCGCCAATGAGTTCGGCCTCAAGGTCATGGTCGGCGCCTGGATCGACAAGCATGTCGAGCGCAACGAGCGGGAGATGCTGGCCGCGATCGATCTCGCCAGGCACAACAGCAACGTCAACGGTATCGTCGTCGGCAACGAGACCATCTATCGCGGCGATCAGAAGGTCGCCGACCTGATCAAGCTCATTCAACGCGTAAAAAGCTCCGTAAATGTGCCTGTGACAACTGGCGAAATCTGGAATATCTGGCTCGATCATCCGGAACTTGCATCGTCGGTCGATTTCATCGCGGCGCATATCCTTCCCTATTGGGAAGGATTTTCGAGCAAGCAGGCGGTCGATCAGGCTCTCATCATCTACCAAAAGCTGCGCGACGCGTTCCCCGGCAAGCGGATCGTGATCGCCGAATTCGGCTGGCCAAGCGCCGGATATAACCTCAGGAACGCCGACCCCGGCCCGTTCCAGCAGGCCGTCACGCTGCGCAATTTCGTCACCAAGGCCGATTCGATCGGCATGGAATACAACATCGTCGAAGCCATCGATCAGCCCTGGAAATTCTTCGAGGGCGGCGTCGGCCCTTACTGGGGCGTTCTCGATGCGGATCGCGAGCCGAAATTTTCATGGACCGGCCCGGTCGTCGATGAAGCCTACTGGAAGCTCGCGGGCATCGCCCTCCTCGTCGGTGTCCTGTTGTCGCTCCCGATTCTGCGGCTGGTCTACCCGACCGTGATGCAGGCCCTGCTGCTCTCGGCCGCGGCCAATGGCGTCGGCGCCTGGGTCGCGACCGTTTTTGCGTACTGGACCGGCCACTACTTTGTTTTCGGTTCGGCCTTCGCATTGACGCTCGGCCTGATCCTGCTGGTGCCGCTGATCCTGATCGCGATGGCGCGAATCGAGGAAATCGCCGCGATCGCCTTCGGACGCGCGCCCCGGCGGCTGATTACGGAAAGAACCGCCGCGGCCCTGGCGGCACGCACGGCCGGCGAAAAACCGCTGCCAAAGGTCTCGATCCATGTCCCGGCCTACTTCGAGCCGCCGGAGATGCTGAAGCAGACGCTCGACGCGGTCGCGCGCCTCGATTATCCGAATTTCGAATGCGTGGTCATCATCAACAACACGCCCGATCCGACGTTCTGGCAGCCGATTCAGGATCATTGCCGCACGCTCGGCGAGCGCTTCAAGTTCATCAACGCTGAAAAGGTGCAGGGCTTCAAGGCCGGCGCGTTGCGGATTGCCATGGAACGCACCGCCGCCGACGCGGAGATCATCGGCATCATCGACGCCGACTACGTGGTCGAGCCGAATTGGCTCAAGGATCTGGTGCCCTCCTTCGACGATCCGCGCGTCGGCCTCGTTCAGGCCCCGCAGGACCATCGCGACGGCAACCGTTCGCTGATGCACCACATCATGAACGGCGAGTATGCCGGCTTTTTCGACATCGGCATGGTCCAGCGCAACGAAGCCAATGCCATCATCGTCCATGGCACGATGTGCCTGATCCGCCGCACCGCCATGGATATGGCCGGAGGTTGGGCGGGCGACACCATTTGCGAGGACACCGATCTCGGTCTCGCCATCATCGAGCAAGGCTGGGTGACCCGCTACACCAACACCCGCTACGGCTACGGCCTGCTGCCCGACACCTATGAGGCCTTCAAGAAGCAGCGTCATCGCTGGGCCTATGGCGGCTTCCAGATCGTCAAGAAGCACTGGCGCCGCTTTCTTCCGGGCGCCAGCCGGCTGTCGCAGGACCAGAAGCGTGAGTTCACCCTCGGCTGGCTCAACTGGCTCGGCGCCGAAAGCATCGGCGTTGTCGTTGCGATCCTGAACCTGATCTGGGTGCCGATCGTGGCCTTCGCGGACATCGCCATCCCCGACAAAATCCTGACGATCCCCATCATCGCGGCGTTTCTGGTCTCACTGATCCACTTCGTCGCGCTGTACCGGCTGCGCGTTCCGGTCAAAACCGCGCAGATGCTGGGCGCCATGGTGGCCGCGATGTCCGTGCAATGGACGGTGTCGCGCGCCGTCGCGCAGGGGCTGATCACCGAGCACCTGGCCTTTGCGCGCACGTCAAAGGGCGGCCTGTCGCGCATGTCGATCGAGTTTCAGGCGTTCTGGGAAGCGGTGATCGGCGTTCTGCTGCTGGTCGGCGCGGGCGTGCTGATCGCGTCCAACACCTACAAGCAGGTTCACGAAATCTACGTCTTCGCTGCGGTTCTCGTGCTCGAGAGCCTGCCGTTCCTGTCCGCGGTCGCGATCGCCATTCTGGAAAATTCCCGCATCAACGAGTTTGCGTTCTGGCGCCATGCTCGTATTCGCAGCGCGGAGCTGATTGGCCTTCGGCCGGCCCCGATGCCGACCAAGGTCTCGCCGCCCGTTGGCACCGAGATTCATCGCGAGGCGCGCTGAGACCGACGCTGAGCGGTTGAATGGTGAGCGCGGAGGGACTCGAACCCTCGACCCCATGATTAAAAGTCACGTGCTCTACCGCCTGAGCTACGCGCTCACGTGCCGCGCTGTGTAGGGGGCCTGTCCGCGCGGGTCAATAGCATCCGGGCGCAATGCACCGAGCCATGAATAACGCAAATTATTCCGTCGAAATCATGCCTTATGACCAACTTCTCCAGCGCCCTGTAAGTGCCGGGCGTCAAGGCCTTGCCGTTATCCCGCAAATCTCAGAAGGCGCCGGACTACCGCTTCGGGCCGACCGCACCCGTTTCCCTCAAGCGCTGCGATCGCACCCAGCCGGAGACGCTCTGGCCGGTTCTTGGGTTGAAATACATCACGGACGACCAGCCGCCGCGCGATTGCGCGTCGGCGATAACCGCGTCGTTCGGCACGACGAACACGCCTTTCATGGCGCAGTCTGCATCGGGGGCCGCGTAGAATTGAAGCCGGCCCTTTCCGACCACGACGGCGCTCAGCGGAGGTGAGAACATGGGAACTTCGTTGGTCCCTGTTGCCGGCTCCTGACAAGCCGCGAGAGCAGGCCCCGCAAACGCGAAGCCCGTAACGCCCAACGCCATAATCGTCCCGATAGCGGTTCTGTTCACCAAATCCCCCATCATCGACCGTCGTAGGGAAAGTCGTGCGCATCCTGAGATCGGTTCAACCGCAACGATCTGCGAATCCGCCCCTTGGGGATTATCCGTTCCCCCGTATCGACGGCGACGGCGGGATATTGCTAAATCTGTCTTCCGCATCCAGGCCGCCCGTCCCGGCCTGCCCTGCCTGACCTGAACAGAAAGAACGATCATGCGGATTACGCTTGTCGGCTCCCGCCACTTTGGCGTGACGACCCTCGACATGTTGCGAAAGCTCGGTGTCGATGTGGTCCGCGTGGTGGTCGCCGAGGCCGGAGACAGGCTTGCGTCCGCCGCGGAGACCGCTGGAATCGAGGTCGTGGTGCAGGCCGATCCGAAGCTCGTGGTCGCCGGTGAAATCGCCGCCGCAACCGACCTGATCGTTACCGCCCACAGCCACGCCCGCATCAGCAAGGAAGCCCTCGCGGCTGTCCGTCTGGGCGGCATCGGCTATCACCCTTCGCTGCTGCCGCGGCATCGTGGCATCGCCGCGGTGGAGTGGACCATTCGCGAGGGCGATCCGATCGCCGGAGGAACCGTCTATCACCTCGCCGACCGTATGGATGCCGGCGCGATCGCCGCTCAGGAATGGTGTTTCGTGAAAAAGGGCGAGACGGCTCGCGAGTTGTGGGAACGGGCACTCGCGCCCCTCGGCCAGAAATTGCTCGCCGAAGTCATCGGCTACGCGGCCAGGCACAACGCGCTGCCCGCCCGTCCGCAAGACGAGCAATTCGCGACCGCCGCGCCGAAACTCTCCGGCTGAGGTCGTCGGGCGCTGCGCCCCGCCGTCCGATGATTCCTGATTCTCCCCTTGGATCGGAACCGGCAGATTCCGGATGATTTCTCGTCCGTGAGCGGGAACCAAAAACCGTTCCACCGATTAAGGTTACAGCAAACCTGACATTCATTTTTGCATTGCAGCAAATTTTGAACACAATCTGGCCGGATAAGGCGGGAATCACGACATCAGGGATCTTCGATTCATGCGCGTTACTCGCATTCATATTGCTCTTTTTGCATCCGCTCTCGCCGCGGGTTTTTCCGGCACGGCGCTCGCCCAGAGCCCCTATGACGGGCTGTGGAACGTCAAGATCATGACCCGGACCGGAAGCTGCGATCCGATCGCGCAGTATCCGCTGACGGTCACTGACGGCAAGGTTTCGGCCGCGGGCGCGGATGTCACCGGCAGCGTCGGGCATCAGGGTTATGTGAAAGTGTCGATCGGCGGCGCTTATGCCAACGGGCAACTCAGCGGCAACGCGGGCTCGGGCAAGTGGAACGGTGCATCCGGGGGCATTCCCTGCAGCGGGCGCTGGGAAGCATCGCGTCAGTAACAGCGGAGCATGGCGATGGAATGCGGGGCGACGGTTGCACAAAAATTGTTCGCCGCGTGTGCCTTTGGCGTGATGATGACCCTGTCGGTTTCCGCGAACTGCGCCGAGACCAGCCCGTTCGACGGCATGTCCGGCGTCTGGGCCGGACGTGGCACCATCGAGCTTGAGGGCGGCTCGACCGAGAAAATCCGGTGTCGGGCCACCTACGCCGTGAGCCACGACGGTCAGGGTCTCAATCAGACCCTTCTCTGCGCCAGCGACAGCTACAAGTTCGAACTGAAAAGCGATGTGCACGCCCGCAACGGCGCACTCTCCGGCACGTGGCGCGAGACCAGCCGCAACGTGGGCGGCAGCCTGGAAGGCCGCGCGGCCAAGGGCCAGTTCAACGTCGATGTCAGCGCGCCGACCTTCAATGCCAAATTGCGCCTGACCACCCGGGGCAATCGCCAGGACGTGGTCATCTCCTCCGACGGACAGTTCAAGGGTGCGAAGATCGCGCTGACTCGCTCCTGATCTTTCTGTCCGGATTGAGCGCCGGGGATGTCAGGCTTTGCGCAGCTAAGCCGGCACAAATGCCGTGACCTCGATCTCGACTTTCGCGCGCGGATCGACCAGCCCTGAAATATATAGAAGCGTGGACGGCGGGAAATTCCGGCCAAGCGTATTCTTCCAGGCCGCTCCGATACCCGTCCCCGCCGCCTCGTACTCATTTCGGTTGGTCAGATACCAGGTCAGCCGGACGATATGCTCAGGCCCTGCGCCGGCTTCACCCAGCAGCGTCACGATCCGGCGCAGTGCAGCGCCGACCTGGGTCGCCATGTCGTCGGAGGGATACTCACCCGCATCGTTGCTGCCGGTCTGACCCGCAAGCACGATCCATCGTCCCGGTGCATCGACGGTTACACCGTGTGAAAATCCGCGGGGCCTCGCCCACTCGGCCGGTTGCAGGGTTCGCATGGCGTCATCCTTCCGATCTGACCAATATCAAGTTTGTCCCACGCCTGTAACAGACGGCGCAAGGCAGCGTCCGCAGATTGTCCGTTGCCAAGGCGCAACAGCGCCGATACGAGCATTTCCCGGATGTTTGCGATCCCTCCCACGGTGCGCTCCCCGATGAACCGAACCCCTTCCAAATCGCGTGCGGCACTCTGGATGGCCGGCTGGCTGACCCTGATGCTGATCGTCGCCGTCGCGGGGCGCGAAACCACGCGCGAACTGAATGTCTTCGAGATCATGGAGCTGCGGTCGCTGATCGGCTTCGTCATGCTCTACCCGCTGATCCGCATGAATGGCGGTTTTCGCACCATGCGGACGCAGCGCCCAGTGCAACACATTGGCCGCAACCTTGTCCACTATGGCGCGCAGCTCGGCTGGTTCTTCGCACTGACGCTCATTCCGCTCGCGCAGGTGGTCTCGATCGAGTTCACCATGCCGATCTGGACCGCCATTCTCGCGGCGAGCTTTCTCGGCGAACGCATGACGGTCTGGAAAAATCTGGCGATCGTCCTCGGCCTGATCGGCGTGATGGTGATCGTCCGCCCCGCGACGGGACAGATCAATCCGGGGCAGTTGATTGCGCTCGCCGCAGCCGTCGGCTTCGGCGTCTCGATCGCGATGGTGAAGTCGCTGACCAGGACCGAAAGCACACTGGCGATCATCTTCTGGATGCTGGTGGTGCAATCCGCGGCCGGATTAATTCCCGCCATCTATACCTGGCAGACCCCGTCGGCCTCTCTGTGGGGCTGGATCGTCGTGATCGGCTTTTGCGGGACGTTTTCGCATTACTGCATGGCTCGCGCCATGCTCTACGCCGACGCGACCGTCGTCATCCCGATGGACTTTCTGCGCGTCCCTCTGACGGCGCTCGCCGGCTGGCTGATTTATTCCGAGCGGCTCGACGTCTACACCGTTCTCGGCGCAGCGTTGATCCTCACAGGAAACCTTCTCAACCTGAAAAGTCCCGCGCCGCTGCCCGCGCGCGCGGCGACGTGAGCGTGCTCCGTTCGTTCGCACCGATGGCGAGCGCTATTTCCCCGCGGCCTTGCGCAAGGCTTCGTTGATACGGTCCTGCCAGCCCGGGCCGCCGTCCTGAAAATATTCCAGGACATCCTGGTCGATCCGCAATGTTACTTGCTCCCGGATGCCGGGCACCGCGGTCGTCTTCGGCGGCGCTTCCGCGACCTTCTTTGTCGCCTGCTTGAACGCTGCTTCCGCTTCTGTGCGGGCGTCGTTCAATGTCCTTGGCCGTCGCGGTGGTTCTGCCATTGCCCCGTCCCCGAATGTCCATGCGCCCGTCGATCCCGTCAGATTCCCTCGAACAGCGCTGTCGATAGGTAGCGTTCGGAAAACGACGGCACAATGGCAAGGATCGTCTTGCCCGCGCTTTCCGGCCGCTTGCCGATGGCAAGCGCGGCTGCGATCGCCGCTCCCGACGAGATGCCACCCGGAATGCCTTCGCTGCGCGCCAGCGCGCGGGACGTTTCCAGCGCCGTCGCGCTGTCGACCGTGACGATCTCGTCGATCACCGAACGATCCAGAATATCGGGAATGAATCCTGCGCCAATGCCCTGAATCTTGTGAGGCGAATGCTTGCCGCCCGACAAGACCGCGCTCTCTTCCGGTTCCACCGCGACGATACGCAGCAACGGCTTGCGCGGCTTCAACACCTGACCGACGCCCGTGATGGTGCCGCCCGTGCCGACGCCCGCCACGAAATAATCGATATTGCCGCCGGTATCGTTCCAGATCTCTTCCGCGGTCGTGCGCCGATGAACCTCGGGATTGGCGAGGTTCTTGAACTGCTGGGGCATCACGGCATTCGGCGTCGTACGCACCAGCTCCTCCGCCAACGCGATCGATCCTTTCATGCCTTGCGATGCCGGCGTCAGCACGATCTCGGCGCCCAGAAACGCCAGCATCTTGCAACGCTCCGTCGAGACGGACTCCGGCATCACGAGCTTCAGGCGATAGCCGCGCGAGGCGGCGACGAAAGCCAGCGCGATTCCGGTGTTGCCCGACGTCGGCTCGATCAGGACGGTGTCGGCACCGATCATGCCCGCCTTCTCCATGGCCAGGATCATCGCGGCCCCGATACGATCCTTCACGCTCGCGCCCGGATTGAAATATTCCAATTTGGCAAGAATTGTCGCGTTCACGCCGTTCTGCTGCGGCAACCTGCGCAGCCGCACGATCGGGGTGTCACCGACCGCGTCGACGATACTGTCGAACACGCGGCCGCGTCCGGGACGGTGCGATGCGGTCGTTTTCAACGGCGTATCCATGGCGGCATCCTTCGGTTGGGAAATCGGGACAGCGGCTCCCTTCAATAAGATCAGCCGACGACGGCGCGCAAGCGCCATAGCGCGCGGCGACATTTCGCTGCACCGCAAACGTACTCGTGACCGGAATCGCGAAAGAAACGCATTTGTGTTGCATAGTCGTCAAACATTGCGGTGTAGAGTTCAGCCAGATCAACGATCGAGGAGGTCACGATGCCAGCAACTGCTGAAATCCTGTCGACCCTGAGACCTCATTCCGCGCCGCGCGGAAGTGATCTTCCCACGTGTGCGGTTTGCGCGGATTCGATGGTTGCCGCGGAAGCATCCGCCTATTCGTCGGACAGCGTCGTCAGCTACCTCTGGACCTGCGACACCTGCGGTTACGGATTCGTCACCAAGCATCCCGTCCGGCGGATCACATGTAACTGAGACGTTATCGCGGCGCGATGTCGCCGCGCGCCCAGTCGGCCCTCGTCCGTTCGCGAAACTCCTGGAACGTCCCGTTCGCCACCGCGGCGCGCATGGCCAGCATCAGGTGCTGGTAATACGCAATGTTGATTTCGGACAGCAGCATCGCGCCCAGTGTTTCGCCGGAACGCACCAGATGATGCAGATAGGCCCGCGAGTAGGTTCGCGATGCGGGCCACGCGCTCTCTTCGTCGAGCGGGCGCGGATCGTCGGCATGGCGCGCGTTGCGCAGGTTGATCTGCCCGAAGCGGGTGAAGGCCATGCCGTGGCGGCCGTTCCGGGTCGGCATCACGCAATCGAACATATCGATGCCGCGCGCCACCGCTTCCAGCAGATCGTCGGGTGTTCCCACTCCCATCAGGTAACGCGGCCGCTCCAGCGGCAGGAGCGGCGCAGTCTCCTCGATCATGGCGAGCATGACCGCCTGCGGTTCACCTACCGCGAGGCCGCCGATCGCATAGCCGTGAAAGCCGATGCCAGTCAGTCCGCGAGCGCTCGCATGGCGCAGGTCAGGGACGTCGCCGCCCTGCACGATCCCGAACAGCATATGGCCGCCAGGAGCGCCTTCAAAGGCGCGCTTGCTGCGTTCGGCCCAGCGCAGCGAGAGTTGCATGGCGCGATCGATATCACCGCGCTCCGCGGGCAGACGCACGCATTCATCGAGCTGCATCGCGATGTCGGAACCCAACAACCGCTGAATCTCAATCGCGCGTTCCGGCGTCAATTCAATCGCCGTCCCGTCGATGTGGGAGCGGAAAGTTACGCCCTGCTCCCTCACCTTTCGCAACTGCGCCAGCGACATCACCTGAAAGCCGCCGGAATCCGTCAGCATCGGCCCGTTCCAGGTGGTGAATGTCTGCAAGCCTCCGAGTGCGGCGATCCGCTCGGCGCCCGGCCGCAGCATCAGGTGGTAAGTGTTGCCAAGCACGATATCGGCCCCGGCGTCGCGCACCTCGCGCCAGTGCATGCCCTTCATCGCGCCGAGCGTTCCGACCGGCATGAATGCCGGCGTTCTCACCTGGCCGTGCGGCGTGGTGAGAATCCCGGTGCGAGCCTCGCCATCCGTCCCGCGAAGCTCGAAATGGTTGGGAACGTTCATGCGCCTGACCCGCCCCGAAACAGCAGCGAAGAGTCGCCGTAGGAATAGAAGCGATAGCCATCGGCAATCGCATGGGCGTAGGCCTGCTTCATGGTCTCAAGTCCGCAGAAGGCGGAGACCAGCATGAACAGTGTCGAGCGCGGCAGATGAAAATTCGTCATCAGGATATCGACGGCGCGAAAGCGATAGCCGGGCGTGATGAAAATGGCGGTCTCGCCTGTCCACGGCCCGATCTTGTCGTGCTCGTCCGCCGCGCTTTCCAGCAGCCGCAGCGACGTCGTTCCGACCGCGACGATCCTTCCGCCGTTCGCGCGCGCTGCGTTCAGCGCCTCGGCGGTCTCCGCGGAAATTGTGCCCCACTCCGCATGCATGCGATGACCGGCGGTGTCGTCGGTCTTGACCGGAAGAAACGTGCCGGCACCGACATGCAGCGTCAGCCGGTGACAACCGACCCCGTGATCGCGCAGCGCGGCTTCCAGCGACGGCGTGAAATGCAGACCCGCGGTGGGCGCAGCGACCGCGCCTTCGTTGACCGCGAACATGGTTTGATAGTCGGCGGCATCGCGATCGTCCGCCTCGCGCTTCGAGGCGATATAGGGCGGCAGCGGCGGCGAACCGAGATCGGCGATCGCCTGATCGAGCGTCGGCCCGTGAAACGTGAAGGCGAAGGTCACCTCGCCCTCACCGCCCTTGCGTTCGACCTCGGCATCAAGGTGCCCGAGGAAGCAGACCCGCCCTTCGTTGCCAAAGCGGACGATATCTCCCGCCGAAAGTTTTTTGGCGGGTTTGACCAGCGCATTCCACCGCGAGCCGTCGAGCCGCTTGATCAGCGTCGCCTCGATCCTCGGCTCGGTTTCCCGGCCGATGCGGCGGCCATGCAACTGCGCGGCGATCACCTTCGTGTCGTTGACGACAAGCTGGTCGCCCGGGCGCAGCCACTTCGGCAGCTCCGTCACGGACGCATCGTGAAGTCCCTTGCCCGGCTGCACCACGAGCATCCGGGCCGAATCCCGCGGGCTCGCGGGACGAAGCGCGATGTTCTCGGCAGGCAATTCAAAATCGAACAGATCGGTGCGCATGGGGCTATCGGGCTGGACTACGGTGATCCATCACTGGACCCGTCCAGCCCGAAACGTCAATGGCCGAAACGAATTCCGGCCATTGTCTCTCGATAGCGCGACGTCGCACGGACGTCTCAAGTCGCGTCGGCCGCCATTCTGGCCTTAACGATCTTGTCGGGATTTTGCACCGGCTCGCCGCGCTTGATCTTGTCGACGTTGTCCATGCCGTCGGTCACCTTGCCCCAAACCGTATACTGCTTGTCGAGGAATCGGGCGTCGTCGAAGCAGATGAAGAACTGGCTGTCGCCGGAGTCGGGGCTGGCGGCGCGCGCCATCGAGGCCGTGCCGCGCACGTGCGGCTCATTGTTGAACTCCGCCTTCAGCTTCTGGCCGGAGCCTCCGGTGCCGGTTCCCTGAGGACATCCGGTTTGCGCCATGAAACCGTCGATGACGCGATGGAAGACGATGCCGTCGTAAAATCCCTCGCGTACCAGCTCCTTGATGCGCGCCACGTGACCGGGCGCCAGATCCGGACGCATCTCGATGGTCACAGGCCCCTGGGTGGTTTCGAGGATCAAAGTGTTGTCGTTGTCAGCCATGCTTGTTTCTCTTTCGTTGTGCGGGAGTTTCGGCGGTCGTCAAACCGCATGGTCAAGGGCCGTCCGGCAATCGCTCCCCCCATGCTATCCGTAAATGGCATCGGCGCGCAGCGTTGCAATGTCTCCATCACCGCCGTTCGATAGACGATCCGATCGTCATCGGACGCGGTTTGCGATTCAAAAGTAATCCGGGGCCTGCCGAGAATTTCGCCGTTCCGCTTGAAACTGAGCATGACCGTTATCTGCATTCCCGGATCTCCGGGGCGCAGACTCGGGGATTTCCAGCAGCTCCTCAAACGCGCGAACATCTCCGCGATGGAATTAACCCTGGCGTCCCCGGCAGCCGCCGGAGCGTTCGCGCTTCCATGGCCGAACGCCAGTACAAGCAGCGCGACGATCAGACGGCGGTGCGTCACCACGACAAGCCGTCACTTGATATCGGAAGCGACCCGAACCTTCACCATCCTGTCGGGGTCGGTCACCGTACCGCTCGCCGAACCGGGCGGAGCCTTCTTCAATTTGTCCACGACATCCATGCCGGATACGACGTCGCCGACGACGGTGTATTTGCCATTGAGGAAAGATGCATCGGCAAAGCAGATGAAGAATTGCGAATTCGCGGAATCCGGGCTCGATGCGCGCGCCATGCCGACAACGCCGCGCTTGAACGGCACGTTGGAGAATTCGGCTTTCAGGTTGGGGTATTTCGATCGGCCGGTGCCGTCGAAGTTCTGACCGTCGCCGGTCTGCGCCATGAACCCGGCCATGACGCGATGGAATGGAACATTGTTGTAGTAGCCATCGCGGGCCAGTTGCTTGATGCGCTCGGCATGCTGGGGCGCGATGTCGGTCCGCAGCTTGATGACGACGCGACCCTGCGTGGTGTCGATCACGATCGCGTCCTTCTTGTCGAGATTGGCCGGCAGCGGCTGCGCAAAGGCGGGAGCCACGCACATCAGCGCGGCGACGAGGCCAAGAATTCTAATCATGGAAACTCCGGATCAGAGAAAGGCCGGTTCACTCAACCGGCGAATTTGGTCTTGAGGCTGGCGGCGACGGATTGCGGAACGAAGGCCGATACATCCCCGCCCATTCCGGCGATTTGCCGGACCAGTGTGGCGGTGATCGGGCGAACGGCGGGCGATGCCGGGACGAAGACCGTATGCACGCCAGGCGCCATGGTCTCGTTCATGCCGGCGATCTGCATTTCATAGTCGAGATCGGTTCCGTCGCGCAGGCCGCGGATCATGAGGGTCGCGCCGGCCTTCTGCGCCGCGGTGATGGTCAGATCGCCGTAAGTCGTACAATCGAAAGCGCAACCCGCCTTGGCCGCGACCGGCGCGAACACCGCGCGCACCATGTCGAGACGCTCTTCCGTCGAGAACAGCGGTTTCTTGCCGGGATGAACGCCGATCGCGACGATCAACCGGTCGCATAGCATCACGGCATGCCTGACGACATCGAGATGGCCGTTGGTGACGGGGTCGAACGATCCGGGATAGAGCGCGATGCGGGACATATCCCCATCTAGCGCGGCGGCTCCGGGGCCGCAAGCGAGGTCGGTTCCACCTTCATTGCCGTCCGGAGCGATATTTATTTTCCCCCGCCGATCGAACCGAATCCGGGCCCCGCGCGTCTTCTCGGCATGCTGCCGACATGACTGAAATCATTGCGGTTTTCGCGCGTCTCGTTTCGTCCGGTGCGCCCGGACGAAACAAACCGCGGGCCGACGAAACCACTTTCCCGAGGCCGCGAAAACATCGTGAAACCGGACCTGACTATCAATCGGGCCAACAAGACGGGCCGGAAGGCTCGAACGAACCGAGGTTCAAACGAACAGGGGACCGTCATGATCAAGGCTCTTTCCGTTGTCGCCATCGCGGCATTCATTGCAGCCGCCCTCACCGTCCTCCCGGGATTCGCGCCGAAGGTCGAGGCCAGCACACCGGTTCCGCTTGCGAAGGCCGACCGCCTCGACATCCGTCCGATCGGACGGGATTGCTCGCAACAGGCCTGGCCGAATTTCGAGGCGTCCTGCCTGCGCACTTCCGGGTCCAAAATGAAGGTCCGCGAAGCTCGTCTGGTCACGGCGGAGCGACGCTGACCCGAAGACCTTGAAGTCGACGCTTTCTTTCCAACCTCCAAGCAAAGCCGCCCGTATGCCCACGGGCGGCTTTTGCGTTGACGGCGCCCTCACCCGCCGTTGCCGTTCTCGCCTTCCTCGCCGATATGCTCGACCGACACCACATGCTCGTCCTCGGCGGTATCGAATACGATGACGCCCTGGGTCGAGCGGCCCGCGACGCGAATCCCCTCGACCGGGCAGCGGATCAACTGGCCCTTGTCGGTGACCAGCATGATCTGATCGCTGTCCTCCACGGGGAACGACGCCACCAGCTTGCCGTTGCGGCTATTGACCGACATCGCCACGATGCCCTTACCGCCACGGCCGGTGGTGCGGTATTCATAGGATGACGACCGCTTGCCATAGCCGTTCTCAGAGACCGTCAGCACGACCTGCTCGGCCGCCGACATCTCGACATAGCGCTCCTGACTGAGCTGGATCGCGGTGCCGGTCTCCTCGCCCTCGGTATCGGACACGTCCTCCGAGGCGGCGTTTTCACCGGACACCGCGCGACGCATCTTGAAATAAGCGGAACGCTCGTCGGAGGTGGCATCGACATGGCGCAGGATCGACAGCGAGATCACCGTGTCGCCCTCAGCCAGCGCGATGCCGCGCACGCCCATCGACGTACGGCCGGTAAAGACGCGCACATCGGTGACCGGGAAGCGGATGCATTGACCGCCGGCACCCGTCAGCAGCACGTCGTCACGCTCGGTGCAGATCTGCACGTCCACGATCGCCTCGCCCTCGCCGAGCTTCATGGCGATGATGCCGGAGCGACGGACATCGACGAAATCGGACAGCTTGTTGCGCCGGACCGTTCCGCCGGTGGTGGCGAACATCACGTCGAGTTCGGCCCATGAGGATTCGTCCTCGGGCAGCGGCATGATGGTGGTGATACGCTCACCCTGCTCCAGCGGCAGGATATTGATGAGTGCCTTGCCGCGAGCATTCGGCGCCGCCATCGGCAAACGCCAGACTTTTTCCTTGTAGACCTGGCCGCGCGACGAGAAGAACAGCACGGGCGTGTGCGTCGAGGCGACGAACAGGCGGCTGACGAAATCCTCTTCGCGCGTCTGCATGCCCGAGCGGCCCTTGCCGCCGCGCTTTTGCGCCCGGTAGGTCGATAGCGGCACGCGCTTGACATACCCGGCGTGCGAGACCGTCACGACCATGTCCTCGCGCTGGATCAGATCCTCGTCCTCGACCTCACCTTCCTGCTCGATGATCGTGGTTCTGCGCGGCGTGGCAAACTCCGCCTTCACAGCGCCGAGCTCGTCCTTGATGATGGACTGAACGCGGGCGCGCGAACGCAAAATGTCCAGATAGTCGGCGATCTCGATCGCGAGCTTGTCGAGCTCGTCGGAAATCTCCTCGCGTCCCAACGCCGTCAAACGCTGCAGGCGCAGATCGAGAATGGCTTTTGCCTGCTCCATCGACAGCCGCGCGGTGCCGTCCGGCGCCATGCGATGCCGGGGATCGTCGATCAGCGTGATCATCGCCGCGACGTCCTTCGCCGGCCAGTCGCGCGACATCAAGGTTTCGCGGGCGGTGTTCGGATCGGGCGACGTCCGGATCACGCGAATGATTTCGTCGATGTTGGCGACCGCGATCGCAAGACCGACGAGAATGTGGGCACGGTCGCGCGCCTTGTCGAGCAGGAATTTGGTGCGGCGCGTGACGACCTGTTCGCGGAACGCGATGAACAGCGTCAGCAGGTCTTTCAAATTCATCAGCAGCGGACGACCGGCATCCAGCGCAACCATGTTGGCGCCGAAATTGGTTTGCAGCGGCGTGAATTTGTAGAGCTGGTTGAGCACCACCTCGGGCACCGCATCGCGCTTCAGCTCGACGACGACCCGGAAGCCGTCGCGGTCGGACTCGTCGCGCAGATCGGCGATGCCCTCGATCTTCTTTTCGCGCACCAGTTCGGCGATGCGCTCGACCATGCTGGCCTTGTTGACCTGATACGGAATCTCCGAAACCACGATGGCTTCGCGATCCTTGCGGATGGTGTCGATCGACACCTTGCCGCGCATGACGATCGAGCCGCGGCCGAGATGGTAGGCGGAGCGGATGCCCTGCCGGCCGAGAATGATGCCGCCGGTCGGAAAGTCCGGTCCCGGAACGATATTGATGAGATCGTCGATCCCGAGCGCCGGGTCGTCGATCAGCGCGACGCACGCATCGATGACCTCGCCGAGATTGTGCGGCGGGATGTTGGTCGCCATGCCCACGGCAATGCCGCCGGCGCCGTTGACCAGCAGGTTCGGAAACTTCGCCGGCAGGACCGACGGCTCCCTCTCGCTGTTGTCGTAGTTCGGCTGATAGTCGACGGTGTCCTTGTCGATGTCGTCGAGCAGCGACTGTGCCACCTTGGTCAGGCGCGACTCGGTGTAGCGCATCGCGGCCGCCATATCGCCATCGACCGAACCGAAATTGCCTTGGCCGTCGATCAGCGGCACGCGCATGGAGAAATCCTGCGCCATGCGAACCATCGCGTCGTAGACCGACTGGTCGCCGTGGGGATGGTATTTACCGATGACGTCGCCGACGGTTCGCGCCGACTTGCGATACGGCTTGTTCCACTCGAACCCGTTTTCGTACATCGCGTAGAGGATGCGCCGGTGAACCGGCTTGAGACCGTCACGCGCGTCCGGCAGCGCCCGCGCCACGATCACGCTCATGGCGTAGTCGAGGTAGCTGCGCTTCATCTCGTCGAGGATCGAAACAGGACGAATATCCGAGGAAGCCGGCGGCTCCTCCGGGGTCTTATCTTCGTTATCGGACAAGGGTGAAATCCGGTCAGTTTTTGCTCAGAATCATATAGCGTATCGAAGCGCCGCGAACCACCCCCGCGCACATCGACATTTTTGGATTTTTCCGGTTTATTTTCCGCAGCTTAGGATGGGATACCATGGCCTGCTCCGCAACCGCCGATCAAGGCGGGGAAGCGGTACGTCCGGTGCGAAAAGAACGACCCTTTACTGACTATCGAGAGCCGTCACGCCCTCGGGCACCGGAACCCATCCCTGACAGCTTTTCATCCAGACGAAATAGGAGGGGCGTACCCAACTGGTATCGTCCAGCGTGCCCGGCTTTAGGACAAGAACGTCCTTGAAATGGTTTGGAATTTGATAGATGCGGGTTCCGCACTCAGGACAGAAGATTCCCTCGTTTTGATTTCCGGAATCCGCGATGCGAACGTAACTCTTGGTTTGGCCACTGACCGTCAAACTGGCCTCCGGAACGATCATGGACATCCCGAAAGCGCTGCCAGATTGTCTCTGACACTCCTTGCAGTGGCAAGCCACGGTTCGAACAGGCTCGGCATTCAGGACATAGCGAACACGGCCGCACTGGCAGCCGCCCTCATATGGCGCGGGCATTTGCTCCCTCCCGAGGCAGATTCAGTAGCCGGCCTCTTTTGCTACAGACATTTTTGCTACAGACATTTCCGTCGTCCTCATCAGTCGGACGGATCGTCTATTTTCACGGGTACACGGCGGCCGCCGAAAAACGACGTCCCGGATTCGCGATCCAGGCCACCGCCGCATCCGCGCTTCTCATTGGCGCACTTGGCCGTGTGATCTATCTGATCGCCATCAACGGCGTCCAATAGGGACGCCGACCACAAGCAACGTCAGAACGGAATATCGTCATCCATGTCGCTGCGGCGGCCGCCGCCACCACTTGCGGCCGCCACGCGGCGCGGCGCGGCGCCGGACGGGCTGCCTGCTCCGAAGTCGCCGGACGAGTCATCCGATCCAAAACCGCCGCCGCCGCCCGCGTTACGGCCATCAAGCATGGTCAGCGTCGAGTTGAAGTTCTGCAGCACAACCTCGGTCGAATACTTTTCGACGCCGCTCTGATCGGTCCATTTGCGGGTCTGCAACTGGCCCTCGATGTAGACCTTCGCGCCTTTTTTCAAATACTGCTCGGCAACCCTGCAAAGGCCCTCGTTGAAAATCACGACGCGATGCCACTCGGTCTTTTCCTTGCGCTCGCCGGAGTTCTTGTCACGCCAGGTTTCGGAGGTCGCGATCCGCAGATTGGCGATCGGGCGGCCGTCCTGGGTCCGCTTGATTTCGGGATCGGCGCCAAGATTGCCGATCAGAATGACCTTGTTCACGCTACCTGCCATCGCCGTTCTCCACTATCCGGTCCCGATATTGCCAACACAAATGGACGCCGCCGGTTCAGGGCGCCGGCATCGATCCGTCGCGGCATCGTTTGCGAGCGACCCTACACGCTCCCGCCCGACCTTCGGGACGCCCATCGCCCGGTTATCCACTGTGTCGAACATATATGCCGTTCCACATTTGTTCTCAATGGGCCTGGACACGGCAGCTTCCGGCACCAGCTCCGCGAAACTTAAGCAAAGCTCCCGAAAACCTCAGCCAAATCATTGGTTTCCGTTAAATACTTTGGTCAAAAGTGTGACTTTTGAGAGACGGCATTTTATGACGCGCGTGCGTATATTGGGTCGCGAGATTTCAAGATAGTGCGTCCGCGGCGGCCTTGGCCGGATGCGCGGATCGCATCCGGGACGAGACCGATGAAGACGACGGTGTTGGGAACGATTGCGCTGGTCGCGCTGGGCACAGCCTCTGTGTCCGCCGCCGATCTGGCAGCAAGGCCCTATACCAAGGCTCCCCCGATGGTCGCGGCCATCTACGACTGGACGGGCTTCTATATCGGCGTCAACGGCGGCGGCGGCTGGGGCCGCGACCGGATTTCGCAGGCGGCCGGAGCCGCCAACACAAACCCGTCCGGTGGGTTTGCCGGCGGTCAGATCGGATACAACTGGCAGAACGGGGCCTGGCTGCTCGGTATCGAGGCCGATGGCGACTGGGCTGACATCGGAGGCAGCTCGGCGTGCAACGCCGGTTTCGTCTGTTCCTCGAAGACCGATGCGCTGGCGTCGTTTCGCGGCCGAGTCGGCTACGCCGTCCAGAACGTCCTGTTCTACGGCACCGGCGGCGCGGGTTATGTCGCTGGTCGCAACACCCTCCTGGGTTCGGCAACGGGCGCACCCGCGGCGGGTGCAACGGGCCTGCATCGTTCGGATCGCTGGGGTTACGCGGTGGGCGCAGGCATCGAGTGGGGTATTACCCCCGACTGGAGCGCCAAGCTCGAATACATGCACTATGGGTTCGGATCGGAAACCGCTCCCGCCGGTACGCTCGATGTGGTTCCGACCACCTCGCGTCTCGACATCGATACCGTCAAGGTCGGCGTGAATTACCGCTGGGGCGGCCCGGCCGTTGCGAAATATTGATCGCGCCTGATGCGCGCGTCACCGCTCTTCCCGGGATTGCGAAAGGCCTGACGTCGCCGGCCTTTTTGTTTCACCGACAGAAATCACCGATAGCCTGCTGCCAAAAACCGGCAGCCGCACGACCTATGAACAGCGGTTCGCCACGAAATCGTTGATGACCGATGGCGCCCTCTGGAAATCCGCCGTCGTTCTATCTATGTTCTGCAAACAGCCACACATGGCGCGAGTCTGGAATCCGTCCGGCGCTGCGTGCCCCAAACACGGCGCGGCCTGCGCCTGCGTCCGGAAAAACCTGTCATGGATGAAGTCATCAAGGCGAAGCGCCAGCAAACCGGTTCCGCAACGCGCGCCATCACGATCCGCGGCGCCCGCGAACACAACCTGAAGAACATCGACGTCGAAATTCCGCGCGACAAGCTCGCGGTGTTCACCGGGCTGTCCGGCTCCGGCAAATCCTCGCTCGCGTTCGACACCATCTATGCCGAAGGACAGCGCCGCTACGTCGAGTCGCTCTCCGCCTATGCGCGGCAATTCCTGGAGATGATGCAGAAGCCGGACGTCGACCAGATCGACGGCCTGTCACCCGCGATCTCCATCGAGCAGAAGACCACATCGAAGAACCCGCGCTCGACCGTCGGCACCGTCACCGAGATCTACGACTACATGCGCCTGCTGTGGGCGCGCGTCGGCGTGCCCTATTCGCCGGCGACGGGATTGCCGATCGAAAGCCAGACCGTGTCCCAAATGGTCGACCGCGTGCTGGCGCTGCCGGAAGGCACGCGGCTGTATCTGCTCGCGCCTGTGGTGCGCGGCCGCAAGGGCGAGTACCGCAAGGAACTGGCCGAGTATCTCAAGAAGGGCTTTCAGCGCGTCAAGATCGACGGCGCGTTCCACGAGCTGGCGGAAGCACCCGCGCTCGACAAGAAGTTTCCGCACGACATCGACGTGGTGGTCGACCGTATCGTCGTGCGCGCCGATCTCGGCCAGCGGCTGGCCGAAAGTTTCGAGACCGCGCTGAAACTCGCCGAGGGTCTCGCGGTGATCGAATACGCCGATGCGGCTCCTCCCATCTCTCCCCGCTCTCCCCGCGCGCGGGGAGAGGTCGACGCGCAAAGCGCGTCGGGTGAGGGGGCGTCGCATCAAGGCAGAGCCCCTCACCCCGACCCTCTCCCCGCAAGCGGGGAGAAGGAGAAGAAGAAAGTCGCGAAGATCCACGACAAGTCCGGCGCCGAACGCATCCTGTTTTCGGAAAAATTCGCCTGCCCGGTGTCCGGCTTCACCCTGCCCGAAATCGAGCCCAGACTCTTTTCGTTCAACAACCCCTATGGCGCCTGCCCGAAATGCGGCGGCCTCGGCGTCGAGCAGCATGTCGACGAAGACCTTGTGATCCCCGACAAGGAGCTGACGCTGCGCAAGGGCGCGATCGCGCCATGGGCGAAATCGTCGTCGCCGTATTACGTGCAGACACTGACCGCGCTCGGCAAATTCTACAAGTTCACGCTGGACACCAAGTGGAAGGACTTGCCGAAGAAAACGCAGGCCGCGCTGCTGCATGGCTCCGGCGACGACGAAATCAAATTCTCTTACGAGGACGGCGTCCGCTCGTACGACACCAAAAAACCGTTCGAGGGCGTCGTCACCAACATCGATCGCCGCTTCCGCGAAACCGAAAGCGAGTGGGCGCGCGAGGAGCTCGGCAAGTATTTTTCCGACGTGCCTTGCGACGCCTGCAAGGGCTATCGGCTGAAGCCGGAGGCGCTGTGCGTCAAGATCGGGGCTAAGCACATCGGCGAGATCAGCGAACTGTCGGTGCGCCGCGCCGGCGAATGGTTCGAGACGGTGCCAAAACTGCTCACCGCGCAGCAGAACGAGATCGCGGGCCGCGTGCTCAAGGAAATCCGCGAGCGGCTGTCGTTCCTGCTCGATGTCGGTCTCAACTACCTCACGCTGTCGCGCGCATCCGGGACGCTGTCCGGCGGCGAGAGCCAGCGCATCCGCCTCGCCTCGCAGATCGGCTCCGGCCTGACCGGCGTGCTCTACGTGCTGGACGAGCCCTCCATCGGCTTGCACCAGCGCGACAACGCGCGGCTGCTCGAAACGTTGAAACGCCTGCGCGACCTCGGCAACACCGTGATCGTGGTCGAGCACGACGAGGACGCCATCCGCCTCGCGGATTACGTGCTCGACATCGGCCCCGGCGCCGGCATGCATGGCGGCCATATCGTGGCGCAGGGCACGCCCGCCGAGATCATGAAGAATCCGAAATCGCTGACCGGAAAATATCTCACCGGCGAAATGGCGGTGGAGGTGCCGGAGCGGCGGCCGCCGAACCATCGCCGCACCATCAAGGTGGTCAACGCGCGCGGCAACAACCTCAAGAACGTCACCGCGGAGATTCCGCTCGGGCTGTTCACCTGCATCACCGGCGTCTCCGGCGGCGGCAAGTCGACGCTGCTGATCGACACGCTCTACAAGGCCATTGCGCGGAAACTGAACAACGCCAGCGAAGGCGCCGCGCCGCACGACCGCATCGAGGGGCTGGAGCATATCGACAAGATCATCGACATCGACCAGTCGCCGATCGGGCGCACGCCGCGCTCCAACCCCGCGACCTACACCGGCGCGTTCACGCCGATCCGCGAATGGTTCGCCGGCCTGCCGGAATCCAAGGCGCGCGGCTACGAGCCCGGACGTTTCAGCTTCAACGTCAAGGGCGGCCGCTGCGAGGCCTGCCAGGGCGACGGCGTCATCAAGATCGAGATGCACTTCCTGCCCGACGTCTACGTCACTTGCGATACGTGCAAGGGCAAGCGCTACAACCGCGAGACGCTGGAGGTGCTGTTCAAGGGCAAGTCGATTTCCGACGTGCTCGACATGACGGTGGAGGAAGCCGCCGAGTTCTTCAAGGCGGTGCCGCGCGTGCGGGAAACCTTCAAGACGCTGCATCGCGTCGGGCTCGACTATATCCATGTCGGCCAGCAAGCCACCACGCTATCCGGCGGCGAAGCGCAGCGCGTCAAGCTCGCCAAGGAATTGTCCAAGCGCGCGACCGGCCGCACGCTCTACATTCTCGACGAGCCGACGACGGGGCTGCATTTCCACGACGTGAAGAAACTTCTGGAGGTGCTGCACGAGCTGGTGGCGCAGGGCAACACCGTGGTCGTGATCGAGCACAATCTCGAAGTCATCAAGACCGCGGACTGGGTGATCGACCTCGGCCCCGAAGGCGGCGATGGCGGCGGCGAAATCGTCGCCTGGGGTCCGCCGGAAGATATCGTGAAAGCCCCGCGCAGCTACACCGGAAAATTTTTGAAACCGGTGCTGGAGAAGGCGAACGGAAAGCGGAAATCGCGGACCGAGGCGGCGGAGTGATAGGTCAAGTCATGCCTGCTGAAATGACCGCGTCGTGCCTGTGCGGCACCGTCCGGATATCCTGTGGCAAGCCGATCGGACCCGCCGCATACTGCCATTGCGAGGATTGCCGCAAGTGCACCGGAAGCGCGTTCAACGTAAGCCTCGCATTCGAGACCAACAGCTTTCGGATTCAATCCGGCAAGATCGGTTCATTCACGAAGACTGCTGACAGCGGCCATGAACTGACCAGACATTTTTGCCTGAATTGCGGATCTCCCCTCTACACGTCATCCCCGAAACATCTGGACCGGGTCTACGTCAAGGCGGGAATTATCGATCAGCCTTCGCTGGTCCAGCCAGCATACCAAAGCTGGACTCAATCAAAAGTCAGTTGGGCGGCAATTGATCCTCGGCTTCCATCCTATCCAAAAGGTCGATCGTAAGGCGATCCGTGCTGCACCGCAGCCATGGACAGATCGAGCAAGCGAAGAAAGTACCTTTCGCAGGTTAGTTTCGACATTTGGATGAATTCTTTACGATGGGTTTCGTGGCTCACGCCACCTTCGCCGGCCGCACGCGCTTGGCGATCTCCGCACCCTTTTCCCGCTCGACCATGCCGATGTCGTACTGGCCTTGCAGATCGAGCCAGAACTGCGCGCTATTGCCGAAGTAACGGCCGAGCCGCACGGCCGTATCGGCCGTGATGGAGCGGCGCCCGTTGAGAATGTCGGTGATACGACCGGACGGAACGCCGATATCGAGCGACAACCGGTTGGCGCTGAGGTTCCGCGCGGCAAGCTCACGCTTCAGCAGACGGCCGGGATGAACGATGGGAGCCATGATACTCAACCCTTATGATAATCGACGATCTCGACCTCGCAGGCGTCGCCCTTGCGAAACTCGAAACAGATGCGCCAGCGTTCGTTCACCGTCATGGCCCATTGATTTTTGCGATCGCCCTTGAGCTTGTGCAGTCCGACGCTTTTCAACGGGCTTAGATCGCGAAGCGATTTCGCGACATTCAGTGCCAGCAACAAATCAATCGCCGTGTCGAAATCAAGTCCCCGGAACTGGTTCGGTTTATCGCCATCCCAGACCTTGCGACTCGCGGAATTCCGCCACGACCTGATCATGGCAGAAACATACTACGGTCAACGGTGAGCTGCAACGATTGAGCCATGGACCCCTCACCGCCCGAACAACCTCCCCTGCTTCAGCATCTCCCGGTCGCTCCGCTCCCAGTCCTGCCACAGCTCCGGCGCGGCGAGCAGGATGACAAGGCCGCCGAGCGTGGAGTGCCAGAAGCGCAGGCTGCCGCCGGTCGCGTAATAGAACACGTAGGGCGATGCGATCAGCCAGAGGCCGAGCAGCAGCATTCCGAATCAGTCTTCCCAGGTTCGATGGGCGTTGAAAAAGCGGGTGATGAACATCGAAGCCTCCATCGATCAGAGGCATATGTCGGCGGCTGGCAGCCACTGCGCTCCGACCGTAACGACCATTCCAGCCGCATCGGGCGTATGTCCATGGATTCACGTAAGGTGCGGGCAAACCGCCGCAAGGCCGGGACGCGCCAATTTTATTGAGTCCCGCCCGGCCATGCCGGCCATCACCTCACCCCCGAGCCCTTGCAGCGCTGGCACTTCATCACGCGGTCGCGTTTCTTGACGAGGCCCTTGCCCTCGCAGTTCTTGCAGGTCTGCTTCTTCTTGACGTTGGGGCCTTTTTCATTGGCCATGGGTGCCTCCAAATTCTAGATCCGCTTCCGATGGAATCAGAAGCGGGGCTCCATGATTTTGATTTGACGCGGTTTCTTGACGCGAACCGGTATCCACTTCGCTCGAAAACGCTATAATGTGCTCCGAATGAGGCACACACTTGGGATAGCAGTTCAATGACGGATACCGTCATCAACAACACCGCAAAACACCGCTACGAACTCGAGGTCGAAGGCCACCTCGCCGCGACCTATTACAAGCTCACTGACGGCGTCATCACCTTCGTCCACACCGAAGTGCCGCCGGAATTGAGCGGCAAGGGCGTCGGCTCGAAACTGGTGAAGGGCGCGCTGGATCAGGTCCGCGGCCAGGGTCTCAAGGTTGTCGCCCAATGCGTGTTCGTCAAAGGCTGGATCGAGAAACACGGCGAATACGCCGACCTGCTCGCGAACTAGTGTCCCGATTCCGAAGTTCGCAAGCACTTGCAGCAACCTTCGATGCGAACTTCGGAATTAAAGGGACACTAGCAAGTTTATGATTCTCGTGTGGTTCAGGTTCAGAAGTTCGCTTGAAA